>ERZ773158.125-NODE-125-length-100199-cov-11.116712_pt1 | contig 100199 bp, 62 predicted proteins | sample MGYA00511918_ERZ773158 | MGnify/ENA primary metagenome ERZ773158 (study PRJEB29015, sample SAMEA2737876) | human gut metagenome | biome: human gut; feature: human-associated habitat; material: faeces | place: China | collected 2012 ...
CCGGTCAGGTTGCTTTCGCCGTTTACATAGTTGCTGTAGGTCAGCTTGCCTGCCAATGCATTCAGCACGTTGGCTACGCTGTCCTTGTTATCCATTGCAACACCGGTGTTATCAGTAATCATGCTTACAACGGAGCCTGCTGCAGCACCCTTGATAACAGTGTTGCCTGCCGCGTAGTTTTCTGCTGCTTCACCGTTGCCGGTATGAGCGTAGAAAATGTTGGTGTTACCGCTGTATTTATCAATAGTCAGACTGCCGCTGTCCTTTTGGAAGATATTGCCTGCTTTGGCATCAGCTTCACCGCCGACAAGCTGGTTCAGGCTGCTGTTATGATAATTAGAATCGCCTTTTCTTTCATTGGTCCATTGCGCACCGTTGGCAAGCAGCATATATACTTCACCGGCACCGTTATCATTGAAAATGGTACCTTTGAAATAGGATTTGTCGGTATTCATGCCCAAGGTCAGAATGCCCTGATCCTTTTGCTGATCCTTAACCAGGATGTTGCCTTCAACCTGTACATCACGGCTGCCTTCTGCCGCAACAATGGCGCCGTCCTGCAGCTTGGAATTGATAGACAGCTCGCCGCCGCTGACAACAGCAGCACGTCCCATAGCCGCCTTAATTGCGCCGCCGCCGATATAAGCGGTAGGTGCCTTGTCGATATTGTAAGAAGAGTTACCGCCTCTTACGGTAATTACATCGCTGTCATTGCCTACATACAGGTCAACCATACCGGAAATTTTCAGGTCGGCACTGCCGGTATTTTTCCATACCTCGATAGCGTTTTCAACCTGAGGCTGGCTGGAATGGAATTTTACAGCATTTTCCCAACCGTCGGCATTATTGATGGTCAGGCTGGCAAGTCCCTTGCCGTCGCCGTAGGCGCCCTCCTGGTTAGTACCTGCAACGTAAATACCGCGCAGCTTGCCTGCACTCAAAAAGCTGCCTTTAGCAGAAAGCTCCATACCCTTAACGTTGTTGATTACCAGATCGGCAGAGCTAACATGAATAGCGTTCGGACTTACAGCCCTTACGTTATTAACTCCTTTCGGTTGGTCGACATTCAGTGCCAAATCAAGACGATGGCCTTGCATATCAATGGTAACCGGTTTGTTTCCGGCTATATAGATACCGCCAAACATCGGTGTCCAATGGTTAAAATCCTGATCCGATGCATTAGGCTTTAAGGTTACATCCTCATTAAAGGTGTAGGTGTGTGTTTTGGCATTATACACACCTGCTTCTTTCCAATATGTACGCGCAGCGCTGCCATATTGGTTACTCTCAGTAATAGCCTTGTCATGCACGCTTGCTGCGAATGCATTATTAGCACCTAAAACAGCTGCGGCAACAGCCAGTGCTAAAAAGGCTTTTCTCTTCTTTTGACTAAGCTTCAGCATATAGTCCTCCTTATCAAAAAAAAATCAAAAAAATCAGGAAAAAGCAGAAACAATCATTGCTTCTGCTAACCACTCTGCACGGAATCGGACTCCGCACAGTTTATACAGAAACCGGCCAGGCTGCTTCTCATCAGCGCAGCCTGCGATTTCATAACAAAATTATTCAGCTTATCATAAACACGCTGCGTTCATTTCAGCGCTTTGATAACCTCGTCGGTAAGGTCCTTGCCGCCTGCTACCATAGCATTCATATTTACAACGCTGTCAATGTTGTTTGCTTTTGCTACGTCCAAAATGGTCTTGTTGATTTTTCTTTGTACAGGAGCCATTTTCTTCTGTTCAAATTCAGCCAGCTGCTTGCTGAGCTTTTCAGCCAGCGCCTGCTTATCCGCATCACTCATGTTAGCAGATTGCTTGTTGAACTCTTCCTGCAGACGAGTTTTTTCCTGAGCTACGGATTTGGCAATTTCGGTGATTCCCGGATAGCTGTTCAAAATCGCATTAACATTAACAACACCTACAGGAGCAGCAAATGCACTTGCGCTGATACCTAAAGCCATAACAGCACTCATCAGCAAAGTCATAAGTTTCTTTTTCATTTCTGCCACTCTCCTTATTTAGCCCAAACGGCTTCCATAATGTTGCCGTATTGTGCTTCCATAAATTTAACTGCTTCACCCATGATAGCGTTTACCAGAGCCGGGTTGAAGGTGGTATTTTCAGCAGTAATGCAAGCATTCAGCATGAAGTCACCTCTCTCGGAAACGGTGAATTTGAACGGACGAACATTGTTGTTCATGTTGTTGATAGCACCGGCAAGTGCTTTCAGCTTTTCTTCATCAATTACCTGCGGAGCGATTTGCACCTGCAGCAGCATGTAAACACTGTCATCCATCAGCAATGCCATCGGCAACAGCTGCCCCTTAACTTCCATGCGGCTACGGAAGATAGTGGTATGGTGCTCATCGTCCATTTTCTGGATATCGAAGCATTCGATTTTATTGTCAGCCAGGAACTGAGTCATTTTCTCAATTTTGTTTTCCGTTTCGGTTACTTTGGTTTCTTCTTTAGCAGCTTTTGCCATGATAAAATCTCCTTTACATTCATCAAAAAAGTTTTTTATATACTACGGAGCAGAAGTTACTGCTCCGTATATAACATGAGTCCGTTTATCTTAGAAGGTGTACTGCATGCCAACGATAAAGCTTCTGCCCGGCATAGCATACCAGCTGTCGGCACCGCCGCCCCAGATAACGTCTGTGTGCTCAGCCCACAGCTTGTTGAAGATGTTGTCTACTTTAACGTAGAACTTAGTCTGCTTATCAGCTGTGTAATTAAGAGCAAGGTTGTAAACGCCATACTTATCGGAAGGCCAGCCCTTAACGCCTTCCTTCATGCCGCGTTTATCACGGATGAAGTAGAAGCCGTCGAAGGCAGCACTGAATTTATCCTTGTCATAGTATACGCCAAAGGTTGCTTTGTCCTTAGGTGCATAGCCCTGAGTAAAGCTGTCCTTTTCATCATAGAACAGATGTGCCCAGCCCAGCTTAACCGTTACGGCATCGCTCAGACGAGCATTGTACTGTGCATTCCAGCCGCGGGAAATACCGCCTATGCTGTTCTGATACTGGCCATAGTTCGGATCGTCCTTGTCGGTGGTGCTGTTCATAGTCATGCCAACACCGGACTTGGTTTCGAACCAGCTCAGCATCATGTAATTATCGGGTGTAAATTCGTGGTTGTAACCGATAGATGTTGTACGGCCTTCGGAAGCACGCAGGTCAGCATTACCATATTTATGGTCGTACAGCTGTGTCAGGCTAGGCAGAATGTAGTAATCGCTGCGACCCGCATACAGGGTATCCTTCTCGGTAATATCCCAACCCAGCTTATAGCTGATGGAGTTATGGCATTCATAGCTGTCAGGTCTGTCGTGACGAATACCGCCGGATAAGGTTACATGCGGTATAAGCTCCCAATCACCCTGCAGGAACAGAGAAGTATTGCTGGTTTCCTTGTGGTTAGTATTATCCTTGCCCTTGCTGTATTCGATACCGCCGACCATAGTATATCTGTCGGTCTGGTATTTGAAGTTATCGCTGTACAGCTTGTATTCCAGATTGCTTGTAATTGGCTCGGAAATATCAGTATCCTCTCCGCCCGGCTTATCCCATGAGGATTTTTCTTTGGTTGCACGATACATCAGAGAATTGCTCCACTGATCGTTAATCTGCCAATCATGCTTCAGTGTTACGCTATTGCTGTCGTACATGCCTACATAATGGCCGCCGTATACCAGATCGGTACCGCTGAAGTTAGAGCCGATGGTTTCATAGTTCAAGGTCAGCTTATTGGCATCGTTGAATTTATACTCAAACTTAGCACCGCTGCTCTTGGTATTGCTCTGACCCGGCCATTCCTTACCGCTGCCGTCCTTGCTGGTGCCGGAAATGGTTCTGTCATGGTAAATATTGTAGCTTACCTTGTCTTTGGCAGCCTGAGTATTGAATTTATAGGCTTCCTTGCCAAAGCTGCCCTTAGCAATATCAATAACGGTTTTTGCACCCTCAGGTCTTCTGGTGATGATGTTGATAACACCGCCCTTGGCACCGCTGCCGTACATGGTAGCAGCACTGCCGCGCATTACCTCGACGCGCTCGATGTTATCCATATTGTTCATGAGTGCGGCAAACATATAACCGCTGCTGCCTGCGCCCTTGAAGTCGTTAACACGCACGCCGTCAACCAGGATAACAACGTCCTTACTGCCGTTGATGCGGATACCGCTTACGTTGGCATTCAGGCCGTTGGAGCCGTAATCCAGGAACTGTACGCCCGGAACTGTACGCAGAACCTCTTCCACGTTGTCCATGTGCATCTGCTCGATTTCTTCACGGCCGACAACGCTCATATCTGCCTTAGCCTTCAGGATGGATTCCTCCATGCGGGAAGCGGTAACAACGATAGGTGCCAGCTCAAAGCTCATTTCGTCAAAGTCTGCTGCGGTCGGCTCCGGTGCATCATAGTTAGTTACTGTTTCAACATATTTCGGCTCGGAATGCTCTGCAACAGCAGCAGTTTCTTCTGCTTCCTGCACTGCAGGCTGAGCATTAAGAGTCTGCTCCTGTGCAGCGATACCAGGCATTGCGTCGGTCTTTACATTAGCAGCTGCATTTTCCTGAACCTCTGCCGCATTACCTGCAATGAACTGTTCAGCCTCTGCCTGACCGGCAATTTCCTGCTCATGCTTCGGCAGACGGTCAAGTGCAAAGCGCAGGCCGCCGCTGAACTTCCAGTCGTGCTCGTAATCTGCACCATAGCTGCGGGAAACATCAAAGTATGCGCTTGCGTTGGGTTTAATATTCAAGGTAGTGCCAAGGCTCATTTCAGCCCAGGTACCCTTAGTTTCTACAGAGGTAGTTTTGCTTCCGCCGTCCTCTGCGCTGTAGCTGCCGGTAATATCGCCGGAGAACTCATGCGCCAGGCCGAAGCGTGCATAAACAGAGCCCAAGCGACCGGTTTTGCCGAGCTCTAAGCCCAGACGGCCAACCAAACTGTTGTAGTTGCCCTGGTTAACGTCCAGAACCTCACCGCCATCGGTTACGGCAGCAAAGTTTCTGCCGCCCAGATGTGCCCAGGTCAGCTGTGCCTGAGGCTCCAGATAGCTCTTATCTGTACCGATACGTTTTGCCAGACTTGCGGTAGCACTGTAGCCACGGTTTCTGTAGGTACCGTTCAGCTCGGTTCCGATGCCGTTGTGTACGCTGAACTCGTTGCGTACGCTGCCGGCCTTAGCCGCGAAGTCCAGATGTGCGCCGTCGCCCAGGTCCTTGGAAGCATACAAGCCAAAGCTGTACAGCTTGTTGTCACCAGTATTGCCGCCGATATTGCCGAAATCGTCATCGGTATAGTTGTAGCTGGAGCTACCCTTCTGATAATCAATAGCAGCGCCTGCAATCCAGCCGTGGTCATACATACGGTCAAAGCCAACCTGTGCACCCCAATAGCTGTTGCTCAGATCAACCGCATTCGCATTGTAGGTATCCTTGCCACCGTAGGTCTTAGCCCAGATGCCGTCGCTCTCCATATGCGCACGCAGCAAATCGCCGCGATAAATTACGTTCGCAGCATTATCACGCCAGGAAAGCATTGCGCTGGTGGTTGCCGCTCTTGCGCCCTTCATCAGTGCGGTTTCGTAATCGCCGGTAATATTGATACCGCTGCCGCCGACAAAGCTGCCTACGCCACCATTAGCGCTGTCAAATTTCATGTCGCCGAGCCAACGGGAAACGCTGGAGGAGGTCAGACCGGAGCTGATCATAGTCTTACCGGTCAGGTTTTCATCAACGCCGGCATTGCCGTAATAAATCTTCTGGCTCAACGCCTTGAAGGCTGCTTCAACCGCATCCTGGTCATTGGTTTTAATGTTCTTGCTGCTTGTTGCCGCAATCACCATAGAATCCTTGTCAGCCTTTTCAACAGTGAAGTTACCGCCCTTGTAATCGCTTACATCTGTGCCTGCATTATCATGATCATAACTTACGATATGAGTGCCGCTGAAATTGCCTACGGTAATGGCACCGGCCTCAGGAGCCATGCTGATAAAGCCGTTAACAGGAATTTCTACTTCTTCATTATTTCCGCCGTTCGGATTGATATATTTAATTGCTTTTACAACACCCTTGCCACCATTTAAGCTGTTGACAAAGGTTGCGTCTGTATTGGTATTGTTCCAAGAAGCACCGGAAAGAGTAAGATTAAGCGCTGCATCAGCGTTCTTATGAGCGCCGGTCCATACCGCGCCGTCAGCCAGTGTCAGATTTACAGTGCCGTCATCGCCCACAGCTGCAGTCGCTACATTACCGGTCTTGACAATGCTGCCCACGAATTTACCGCCGGCAACAGTCAGGTCAATTTTACCGCTATCGGCAACAGCCAGATTGCCTTCTACGGAACCGGTCTTGTAATTGCCCTCTTTATCTAAATTATCTTTATTGATGTTGACTACGGAACCGTCACTGATAATGCTGCCTCTGATTACGCCGTTGCCCAGAGTAACCTCGGCACCGTTAGTTGCCTTAACAGCATTCTTGGCCGCAGGCTTATCGGTTTTATCGTTCTCGTTGATATTGGTAATGCCCAAGCTTGTTACCTTGCCACCGTCAGCAGTAATAGCATCCTCCTGTGCGGACAAATGTAAGGTACGCGCAGAAATATCTACCGTCTTGCCGTTTGTAACAATACCCTTCTTGGCATCCAAGGTCAAAGCTGTATCTTCCGCATTGATTTTTATGTTGGCTGCTGCATCAATAGCAGTTCCGTCAGCCACATTTACTGTAGTAGCCTGAGTAAATTTATAGGAGCCGTCATCCTGACGGATATTCGCATCGGTATAATCACTGTCGGCAGAAGTACCGGTCATGCTGCTGGTGATTTCCGCAGTATTCTGCTCGCCCTCCTGCGGCTTAGTGTAACTGCCTTCACCGGTTGCTTCGTTAAATTTAATCATACCCTTAGCATCAGCAGTAATACCGGAGGCAGTCAGTCCGGAAGCAATCATAACAGTACCGGAAAGATCTCTTTCGTTATTCACATAACCGCTATAGGTCAGCTTGCTTGCCAAAGCATTGAGTACTGCTTCAACCTCATCACCGTTTTTAAGGTCGATATTATTATTACCGGTTGCCAGGGTAACATTAGCACCTGCATTCGCATGCTGAATAGTCACATCACCGCCGATGAAGTCAGCCTTTTCCATGCCTTTATTATTGTGCTTATAAACAATAGTATTGTAGCCGCTGTAATTTGCAATATTCAGCTTTACATCACTGTTCTGATAAATAAAGCCGCTGTTAGCAGACTTTTGGCCGCCGACTAGCTTATTAACATAAGATACGCCGTCAAAATTATCATAGCTGGGCTTGCTGTATGCCGGCATGTTGCTGTAATCCAGGCCGTCAACACGGGAGGTTGCTTCATGGGTCCACTGTGCGCCGTTGCTCAGCCATACATTGACTTCGCCTGCATGGTCGGTGCCTGCGTTATCAATAACACCCTTCCAGGTAGAATCCTTAGTGGTCAAACCGATATTAACGCGGCCATCCTGATATACGTCAGGCTTATCGGTGCGCTCAGAACGCTTCATAGCGATAACGTTGCCGATGATATTAGTTGTTTTGCCTTCGGCAGCTACGAGATTTTCGTTCTCGAGGGAATATTTATCCTTGCTGTTATTGGTATCAACAACGTTGATGTTAATGGTACCGCCGTAGCTGGCCATAGCATAATATGCTTCCTTAAAGCTGCCGTCTTCATTTCTTTCGTCAGACGGAGTTTCGATTTTGATAGAATCGCCCAACAGACTGATGGTTGACAGCTTGCAGCCAAGCATATCCTTATCCAATTTAGAATAGGTATTTGTCTGTACCGCAGTACCGCGTACAGCAACATCCACATTACCGTTTACAGTAATGCTGGCGTCATATCCGCCTACACTGAAGGCGCTAGGCTGCCAACGTGCGCCGGTATAGTTAACATCCGTCGGGTCCATAGAGGTTACACCGCCGGGACCGATATTGCCGTGAACGTTTTTAGTAATAATACCCCAAGGACTGTTAGGGTCATCCTTGCGCATCTTCACGTTGCCGTTGATAGTCAGCTCAGTGCCGCCTGCTGCGCCGACACCTACAGAAGCATAGGCAGAATAAGCAGTAATATCCAGATTACTGTTTACTACAACCTTACCGCCGCCTGCTGCCAGGCCGGTTACACCTGCAAAATCATTTTTTCTGGTGTTGGTCTGGTATAAGCGCAGCGTACCCTTATTGCCATCACTGTCAACGTTATTCAAAACGTAATCATAGCCATCATTATCCTTATCGGTCATAATGGCATCCTTATTTTTTACGGTAAAGGTGTGGTCCTTACCCTGAAAATCATAAGTAACGGTGTTGCCGTTTTGTACAACTGTATTACCGTCACCGCCGATAATTGCCATATCATTTTCAGCATTACCGGTAAGGCCTTTGGTGTATTCCGCAGCCCAGACAGGTGATACGGTAAAGCATGATGTGCATACTGACATCAAAACGCCGGCAGCCAACAACTGCCATTTTTTTTGTTGATAACTCCTCATACTCTCAATCACTCCTTGCAATATAATTGCTTAAAATATAATTTTTCATCTATAAAAAACAAAAAAAGATTAGCACACACTAATAACGAAAGGAAAATTTTGCAATTCAAATGCCAAAAAATTCCCTCTCATTAAGCGCGTCTAATCTCGTAGACCCTTAATATGTACAATCAGTCAGTACCCTGGCTTAAGATCATTGCAACTTCATCCCTTGGTAAGAGGTTTAAGCAACAGCTTAACGACAAAGCAGCTCTCTTTCACAGTTGCGGAACAGCGTCGAAATCACATCAGACTTCCCTGTTAAGAAGATATCCGGCAAAACATCCTCACCTGATCGTCTATAATTATATAATTTAATAACAAAGCAGTAGTAATTTTTTCCTTTTGTAAAGAATATTTTTTCTTAGGGGTGTATTACTTACATTTTTCCGTTATTGGTATTTTTTATCATATAGAGTTTACCATACTCAATCTATTGCGTCAAGTGAAATTTGAAGATATTGTGAATTAAATCACTGCAAGAAGCATAACGCCATAAACATCAACTCGCAGTAACACCTCAAGCAAATTATCTGTAAACTGCTTCTATTGATTATATTTAAAAGCAAAGCAGCCATCCGCCTTACAACGGATAACTGCTTCGCTTTTCTGATGATTTTTTCTTTTACCGCGGCGCTGTCTTGAAGCGCCGCAGCCCGTTTATAAAAGAAGGGGAAATAATCTGTTTAAGCTCTTAGAACTTGAAGCGCAGGCCGGCACTTGCCTTCCACTTACGCTCAAAGTCGCCGCCAAAGTCCTTAGCAAAGTCTGCATAGATATGGCAGTTGTCGCTCAGATCATAGCTGCCGCCAATGCTCATTTCCATCCAGGTATCCTTGCCGTCAAAGCTGGTGTGCTTGGTGCCGCCGTCCTTAGCGAAGTAGCTTGCGCTGATGTCGCCGTTGAATTCATGTGCACCGTACAGGCCAACGTATACGCGGCCTTTTTCACTCTTAGCACCTGCTTCAACACCGAAGCGTGCTACCAGGCTGCTGTAAGCGTCCTGGCCGATTCTCATGCTGTCATTAGGAGTATGGGCAGTATAATCCTTGCTGCCTACCTGAGACCAGGTCAGCTGTGCCTTCGGGGTGAAGTAGCTTGCCTCAGTGCCGAAAGTCTTGCCGTATTCCATGGTCAGGCCATATGCGTTGGCTTTATAATCACCATGCAGCTTAAGAGTGCGGATTTCGTTGTAAACGTCGTATTCGTTTTCAACACGGCCCGCTTTAGCTGCTACGCGCAGGTAGGACTGGTCATCAAAGCGCTTCACGCCGTATACGCCCAGGCTGTAAAGCTGGTTGTCGCCCTTGCCGCCCAACAGATAGTTGGAATCACCGTCACGGTAATCAAAGGCTACGCCTGCATGCCAGCCGTTTGCCAGAGCCTTGTCATAGCCAACCTGTACTCCGCGGTAGGTGTTGTCATCTTTAACGCCCTTAACATCGGAGCTTGTCTTGCCGCCCAGTGCCTTAACAAAGATGCCGTCTGCGTCCGCTAAGTCTGCACCGGTATAGGTATCCTGCATGTTGTCGCGCCAGCTGTGCATGGAGGTGGTTGCAGCGCTTCTTACGCCCTTCATTACCAGGGTTTCATAGTCGCCGTTGTAAATTTCGCCCCATTTTATGCTGCTGGAATCAAATTTGCCTATACCGGTTGTTTCATCCCACTTCATAACACCTGTCTTGCCGGCAGAAGTCAAACCTTCGGCAATTCTTACCTTACCCTTCAGGTTAGCGCCATTTGCTGCATAATCGGTATACTGAATCTTTTCTGCCAATACAGTCATGGCTGCTTCAACTTCAGCCTGACTGTTAATATTGATATTATTGCTGTCGGTGAACAGGATTACGCCGGAGCCTTCTTTAGCATTACTGATAACAGTATTGCCGGATTTGAAGTCTTGTGCTTCGCTGCCTTTATTATCGTGATTATAGATAATGGTTTCCCAACCGCTGTAATCAGCAATTTGGAGATCTTTGCTTCTCTTAGTCATGTTCAGGTAACCGGTTTCAGCTTCGGTTTTACCGCCATTAATGGTCAACCCTTTTGCAGAAGCTGCAGCCGGAGCTTTTGCAATTCTCAGCAAGGACATGCCTGCTGCTTCCTCGCCGTCGGTCAGGTTCCAGGTTGCACCGTTTGCCAGGCTCAGTGCAATGCTGCTGTTGCCATCAACATTGTAGCCGCCGTTCAGTACGGAGTTCTTTTCGATCAGGCTGATTACTACACTGCCGCCGTTCGCTGCATTGATATCGCCGGTAATAGTGCTGCTTGCGTTGCCGCTATCTACGGTAATGTTGCCACCGTTGGCATTGATGCTACCGTTGATAGTAAGTGCGCTGTTGTTGCCGTTAACATTTACGTTAGCGTTTTCACCTGCGTTGATTGCCGCATCGGTGCCGCTGATAACAGTGCTGCCGTTCAGGGTTACGTTGCCGTTTTCAGCGTTGATACCGGTTTCACCCTTCAGCTCGAGCTTAGCCTTGGTGGTGTCGATTACGATGTCTTTATCAGTTGCACCTACTGCTGCGCCTTCTTTAACCTCAATCTTTGTCGGATTCTGAGTGAATACATAGGAGCCGTCTTCCTTCAGAATGCCATCTTTCTTATACTGGTAATCTGCCTTAGCATCGCCGGTAATACCGCTGTTGAGCTTGCTGCTCTCAGGAGTCTGAGTATCGGGATAGGTGATGCCCGGAGCAATGGAGCCATCCTTTAAGCTGCCCTTGCCGTCCTTGCTGCTGAAGGAGATATCGCCGGTCTGCATAGCCTTGCTGCTTGCTGTCAAACCGTCGGCAATCTTCACATAACCTGTCAGGTTCTTTTCACCTGTTACAAAGTTGCTGTAGGTCAGCTTGCCTGCCAAGGTGTTCAGCACGTTAGCTACGCTGTATTCGTTATCCATGCTGATACCGCTGTTGTCGGTAATCATGGATACTACAGAGCCTTCTGCCGCATGCTTGATATCAGTGTCGCCTGCTGCGTAGTCGCTAGCTGCCTCACCGTTGCCGGTATGAGCGTAGAAAATGTTGGTATTGCCGCTGTAGTTGTCGATGGTCAGATTCTTGCTGTCCTTTTGGAAGATGTTGCCTGCATGTGCTGCATCAGCACCGCCGGTAAAGTTGGTTACATGGCTGCCGGTAAAGCCGCTCGGAACCTCTTTGCCGTTCTTCTCGTTTGTCCAGGTTGCACCATCTGCCAGCCACAGGTTAAAGGTGCCATAGCTGGTGGAATCATCACCGGAAGTAACTTCGTAGAGGCTGCGGCCGTTCCAACTGCTGTCTTTGCCCTGCAATGCCAGATTAACGGTAGAAGATGTAGAAGTTGTTTCATCCTCCCAATAATCATAGGTTTCCGCAGACTTGGTGTAGACATCGCCATCAATCTTGACAATGCCTGCACCTGCCTTGCCATCCTTAACATTGACGTTGATAATGCCATTATCGTCAGAATTCAGCGCAATGTAATTAGCTGCCTTGCTATCCTTCTGAATATCCAGATTGCCGTTCATGGTAACAGTGCCGCCGTTGCCACTGTAAATGCCATTACTTTCTGTCTGCGCAGAGGTAGTAATGGCGGTGTCTGCGTCAATGGTAATCTTACCGCCTGTTGCATAAATACCCTGGGCCCTGAAGCCGGTGGTATCAGTGCTGAGCTTCAGACTCTTAGCCTTAATAGTAATGTCTTTGGACTTTCCATAGCTGAGGCCGGTAGCTACCGCACGTGCAACATTGCTGCCCTTAAGAACATGGTAGGCTACGTCCAAACTGTGTCCGTCGGCATTAATCGTAATCGGTCCGCCGCTGGATTCAATAGCACTCAGGTTGGAGCTGTAATCACCCTTGGTTACATTAATAACTGTATCCTTAGTGAAGTTGTAAATGCCTTTTTCGGTTTCGATGCCCATATTTACATACTTCTTATCAAGATTACCGGTAATCGGATCAGTAATAACCGTATCGTCTGTTACAGTATATTCATAGAAGCCCTGACCAAGTGTCTTCGTGCCGGTTGCATCAGTAGAGAAGCTGATATCGCCGGTCTTCAAAGCTGCGGAAGAAGCAGTCAGGCCGGAAGCAATCTTGACAGTACCTGCCAACTTGCCATCATTAGCGGTGTAGAAGAGCTTCTGTGCCAGCTTGTTAAGAACTTCATTAACTGTATTCTGGTCTTCTGCCTTATCATATGCGTTAAAGCCTTTATTGATGCCCCGGTTATCAGTAATGAGCGTAATAGCGGATTCGGCATCAGCCTGACCGATATTAAAGTTGCCGCCGAGAATATTCGTCGGATTGTCAGCATCATGGTTATAAATAACATTGGTATTGCCGCTGTACTCAGCTACATTGATATCGCCTGCATTGTTTGCCACAATAATGCTGCCATTATTACCGGAGAAGGAAGCAAGCTTGCTGGCACCATTTACATTCCAGATAGAGTTATTCAGCTTCAGGTGCATAGCATTACCGTTGCTATAGCCGGTCCAGGTTGCATTATCCAGATTAGCGTTTACGGTGTTGCCGGAAAGGTTATTGCCGGTCCAGGTTGCGCCATTGCCCATGTAAAGGTTAACGATACCTGCACTGCTGCCGTTAGCATTGCTTACATTGCCCTTCCAGAAGGAATCCTTAGTATTCAGGCCAATGCTTACATCTGCACTTGCACCGGCACTATCCATGCCGCCGCCGAGATTTACATTGCCTTCCATCTGTACATTATTGTTGCCTGCACCAATGATAGCGCCTTCGGCATCCTTCTTAACATTCACATTAACCTGTCCACGGTTCTTGGAAGCGAATTCGCCATAGGCACTGATAGCATATTCAGCCCCATTAATAGCCTTGATGACGCCACCGCCAATCTCAACCTTGGAAGCAACTGCACTGATTGCTTCGTTGGCACCGGAAGCATTGCTCTTATCAGCCAAAATATCAACAAGACCGTCAACAGTGATAGCAGACATAACGCCGCTTACACCGTTCATGCTCTTGATAACTGCAGCATTTGCAGAAGCAACGCTGTTAGCACGCAAGGTAAGTACATTATCAGCACCGGCATTGTGAATATTAATCGTTCCTCCGGCATTAACGAACAGCGCACCTGTCTGTCCGTTCGTAGTGCTTGTAGCACTGATAGACATTGCACCGGCATTATTGATGTTGACTACACCCTTGCCAACAGCTGCGATACCGGTTGTATGGGTATCGGTTGTTGTATCTACAGTCAGCTTGTTACCATTCATATCAATGGTAACATTATGGTTTTCGTCAGAACCGGAAATAGCTGCACTAATCTGCGGAAGCCATGCACCACCGGCAATCAAATGCTTTTCAGGTGTGATGTTCGTGCTGTCTGCAGTAAATACATAGGTACCATCGTCCTTCAATACGCCTTTTTCTATGTAAACCGTATCAGCAGCTGCGTCGCCGGTAATTGCCGTAGTAAATTCTTTGGCTATCTGGCTGCCTGGCTTGCTAGTCTTATAATCATAGTAGCCCTGGCCAGGTGTAAAGGTACCTGTTTCTTCGGTAGAGAAGGAAATATCGCCGGTCTTCAGTGCTGCGGAAGAAGCTGTCAGACCATCGGCAATCTTCACTACGCCGGCCAGATGACCATCAGTATAATTCTTGTAGAACAGCTTGCCTGCCAGGTTGTTCAGTACGTTGGCTACTTTATCCTTAGCATCGCCGGAATCGCCATCTGCAAAGCCGGAGGTAATGCCCTTATTATCTGTGATAAAGGTGATAGCAGAACCTTCTGCTGCATTGGTAATATTGAAGCTGCCGCCAATAATCTTGGTCGGATCAGCAGCATCATGATCATAGAATACAGTGGTATGACCGCTATAATTTACAACAGAAATAGGATTGTTATCCTTTTGGTAAATCAGGCCTGCGTTATCTGCATCCTTGCCGCCATGCAGTGTTGCCAGCGTGCTGCCTGTCCATACAGGATTTTTGGACGCTATGGTTGTAGTTGTCACATGCGATTGCTGTTCGTTGGTCCAAGTTGCACCGTTTTGCAGATACAGGTTGAACTGGCCGATATCATGCATAGTGTTGCCGCCGCTGCCATAGTCGGAATTATACATATCATAGGCTGCAACACCCTTCCAGAAGGAATCCTTATCGGTCAAAGCCACGTTGAGGACGCCTGCATCATTCCAGTTAATCAGCTCGCCACCGATGTATTCTACAACCTTCTTGCCATATTGGCCGGTTGCGTACATATCACCGGTAATCTTGGTGGTCGTATCGCCTGCAGCGCCGTCCTTCATGTTGATGTCCAGCGTGCCTTTATCTACGCGGACTGCATAGAAATTATGCGACTTATCGCTGTCTTCAGCTGCAGTAATGGTGCCGCCGCCGACAGATACCTTGGTATCCTTACCAGTCAGCCTAATGCCGCTGCCGCGTACACCGGAAATATCTACCGGACCGCTGACAGTTACAGTGGAAGTGTCACCTGTTACCTGAATACCGGAAGCATTCATACCTGCGCCACGTTCTCTAATGCCCTTGACATTGCTGATTGTCAGCGGGCCATCAATATTAATCTCGCTCTTCTGCCCCTGGATATTAATACCGGTTGCGGAATCACCCTTCGTAACAATATCGGTAATTTCTACCGGACCGGAAATATTCAGATGTGCATTACCGTCAGCGTAAACGCCATGAGAGCCTCTGGTATCCGTATTATTAGCTGTAATAGAAAGCTTTTGCTCTGCGGACGGATTAATAACCTTGATATAAGTATTAGCGCCTGCGTAAATAGCCGCTGCCTGTCCGCCAGTTTGTGCAACATTCAAAGCCAGACCTTTACCGGACATATTTACAGTCATCGGTTTAGACGGATAGGTTTCTTCACCTGCGTAAAGAGCGCTGGCAAATTTATTATTACCGGCATTCGATTCAGTTACATTAATATGTGCAACACCCTTATCGTCTACCTCGCGGTTCAGACTGATATTTTCCGACTTAGTAATAGCACCAGTCTTGTAATCAGGCTTATCTTCTTCCGGAGTATAGTCATAGAAGCCCTGTCCTGCTTTTTTCGTTCCGTTGCTGCCGTCAGAGAAGGTAATATCGCCAGAGGCTTTTACAATAGCACTTACACTAGACGCTGTCAGACCATCGGCAATCTTCACTACGCCGTCTAGATTTGCATCTTTATAACCGGTGTAGAACAGCTTATTAGCCAGCTTATTCAGCACTTCCTTAACATTATTCTTTTCTGTTGCAGTATCACTAGCTTCAAAGCCGGCATTAATGCCTTGGCTATCGGTTACCAAAGTAATCTTCGAGCCATCATCTGCTGTCTTGACAGTGAAGTCACCCCCGGTGATGTTCTGCGGATTATCGGCATCATGGCCGTAAACAACAGTGGTGTCACCGCTATAATCATATACGGTAATACCCTTGTCGGAATTTTGGTAAATTACACCTGAACCATCCAGCTTAGAAACATTGCTGCCGGCAAAAGTTGTCTTCAGCGTATCTACCGAACGACCTGTTTCATGATTCCATACAGAACCTTTGGCCATTGTCAGATTAAACTGTCCGGTCGGTGCATTATAAGTGCTGCCTGGAATATTGCTTACCGCGCCTGTCCATTGAGAACCCTTGGTCATGTTGACATTGATAACAGAAGCTTTATTATCAGTTACCTTCATGTCACCGGTAACGTCCAAAATTCCGGCAGTAATGCCTTCACCTGTATTCAGGTTAATGATACCCTTGTTGGCCTGCAAAGCATAATATTGGCTATAATCCGTACCGTTAGACATATCGGCAGCTTTAATAGTTGCACCGGCAGTAGATATAGTTGAAGTATTCAATGCACGGATTGCACTGCCCAATACGTTTTCAATATTAAGATTGCCTTTAACAGTTATATTAATAGGCGCATCTGCACTTGAAGAACTGTCTGCATAAATACCGGCAGTGTTCGGTCCAACCTTGTTGCCGGTCTGAACATTCTTGATGGTCAGATCTTTTTCGAATACAACATTGCCTTTGGTACTTACATATACACCATAAGCACGCTGAGTAGCACTAGATTTAACTCCGTCTATCTCAACATCGGTATTTGCAGTAAGGTTGCCGCCCTCGCCTACACGAATGCCATAGACATACTTAGCCTTAGTATCAGCATTGCCATCAGCACCAAGTCCGGCAGAAACCTTCAGCACACCATTGCCCTTGGAATCCTTAATCTCCATGCTCTTGTTTTCATCAACATAAACCGTAGACACATAATTAGCAGTTTGATTGTTGGCATTGAGCTTCAAGGTGTGACCCTGTAAATCAATAACAAGCGGACTTACTGCGTCGCCTGCTGCATACATAGCACTGGGAGCATTACCGGACACCCCATCCTGAGCTTCGGTAACATTAACAGAAACTACTCCGTTGATATCGCTTTCGCGTGTTTCACCGATATTTTCGGATTTTACAATCGGGCCGGTTGCATAGGTCTTATCGTCCTTCTCAGGAGTATAGTCATAGAAGCCCTGCCCACCCTCGGCAAAGGTAATGTTGCCGGTCTTCATAGTTACAGAGGAAGCTGTCAGGCCTTCAGCAATGGATACGCTGCCTGTAAGGTTGCTGTCGCCTGCCATATACCACAGCTTGTGTGCCAGAGAATTCAATACTTCGCTGACATTATTTTTCTCTGCAGCTGTATCACCTTCGGCAAAGCCCTTGCTGATGCCGTTGTTACCGGTGTAAAGCATCATTTCTGTGCCGGTCTTGGCATTAAGAACCTTAACATCACCGCCGATAATGTTACCCGGTGTAGCATCATCATGCTCATACCATACCTTGGTAACACCTTCGGCATTAGCAATATGGATAGGATCGCTATCATTTACCTTAATAATACCGGCAGATGCTTTATCCTTACCGCCGACAAGACTGCTCAGATGAGAAATGCCGTCATATTTTTCATAGTACGGTCTGCTGTAATCAGCAAGATTACTTGCATCAAGGCCGTCCTTACGGGATGCGTTTTCGTAAATCCATTGCGCGCCGTTCTGCAGCCACAGATTTACTTCACCGGCTTTTGCTGTACCAGCATTGTCAATTACACCCTTCCAGGAGGAATCCTGCGTGGTCAGGCCGATGTTAAGGCGACCGTTTTGATAAAGCATAGCCTTTCCAGCCTCATCAGAGGACTTCATTGCCAGCACGTTGCCGACCATTTCTACCTTGCCGTTTTGTGCTTCCTGATTCTTTACATTGACGTTAATCGTGCCGCCGTAGCTTGCCAGAGCATAATACGGTTCGATAAATTTGCCGAAGCCTTCAACAAAGTTTTCTTCTCTGTACGGTGTGTCGATACGGATAGAATTACCCAGCAAAGAAATAGTTCCCAAATCATAAGCCGGTACATCACCGTCAGCCTGATAAACATCGGTTCTTACAGCTGTACCGCGTACAGCAAGATCCACATTACCGTTGACAGTGACATCACCGCGGGTATAGTCAACGGAAATACCTGCAGGCTGCCAACGGGCGCCCGTATAGTTTTCATCGCCACCCATGCTGGTTGCACCGCCGGGGCCTACGTTACCGTGAACATTCTTGGTAATTATGCCCCAAGGATTTTCTGCATCATCCTTACGCATCTTTACGTTGCCGTTGATAATCAGGTTGCCCTTATTGGCTGCCGCAATACCAACAGAAGAATATTCCGAGGCTGCAGTGATATCCAGATTACTGTTGACAATAACAGTGCCTTTATTAGCAATAAAGCCATTCACACCTACATAAGCATTTCTCTTAGTGTTAGTCTGATTAATGTGAATGGTGCCATAGCTGCCGTCTGCGCCTACGTTATTATAAACGCTGTCTTTGCGGGCAGTAATACCATCCTTATTGGTAATAGTAAAGGTATGGTCCTTTCCTTGGAAATCATAGATAAGTTTACCGTCATTTTCTGTTACGGTATTACCATCGGGACTCAGTATCTCGCTGTCCTTTTTTAGCGTGCCTATGAGAGGCTTGCTATAATCAGCGGCATATACCGGTGCTATGAGAAAACTCGATGCACTGGCTGCGAGAAGAACACCTGAAATAAGTGACTTCCACTTTTTTTGACTTAGCTTCATGATATATTCCCCCTTATCAAAAAGCAAGGAACGAACAGAAACAACCACTGTTTCTGCTGACTCCTTTATACAGAGAAAAGCTCCGTACAAATATATATGAAAACTCCGCAAACTGCTACTCATCAATACAGTTTGTGACCTCATAACAAAATATGCAGTCACTGCCCTCACGGCAATGATTTTGCGGCAGCACTGCCTGAAGAGCTTTTTGCTTATTCTTAACAGTTATAAAATAAAAAACACAGCTTAATTTTACTTAAGCTGTGCTATATCCGTTTCTGTTCAGCACAAGATCAAGCAAAAAGGACTCTTAATTTATTATTATAGTCAAACCACTACCAATAATTAATAAAGTCCGTTCTCGTAGACCTTTACTAAATACCAATCTGTCAGTACCCTGGCTTAAAGTCATCGTCTCTGCATTCCTTTGTAAGAGGTTAGTTTTTTTCCTAATAATGCATCGACTCTTTTTTACAGTTGCGGAACAGCGTTGAAATCTCATCAAACTTCCCTGCAAAGCATTCATCCGCGTGGGACAAAGCCTCCAGACTAGGATTATATTCTATTGTAATCAAGATAGTCAGAAGTAAAAAATCACTTCATTTATCAAAAAAATGTGTACTTTATTAAAGATACTTCATTTGCACCATATCTTGTTTTAGTACTAATTTCAGTTTAGCACTGATATAAAATTTCGTCAAGAACCATTATCAGAAAACTTATTTTTTTGCAAAACAATATATTTACTTTACTATTTTCCATAATGTACGTCAAACAACAAAAAAACGCCGACGTCCGCAACCCTTCCGGGTTACAGCGTCGGCATTTTCATTTACGCCTTACAGCTATTTTATTTTGCTTTCTTCAGGAATTTTTCATACATTGCATGGTCTTCGGCCATCATCTTATCAGCATCGGCACCGATAATGCAGGTCGGGTCGATACCCTGTTTCATGAAATAATCCTTAAATTCCTTGGATTCGCAAACCTTTTTAGCAGCAGCGCGCAGAGCTTCCAGCTTTTCTTTCGGAGTATCCTTAGGAGCAACCAGTGCTGCCCAAGCGCGAACAGTCATGTTGTGGCCCAGCTCTTTGAAGGTCGGAACATCCGGATAGATTACGCTGCGGGTGTCAGCCATAACAGCAAGAATCTTCAGGTTGCCTGCGTCTACCTGGCTCTTGAATACAGACGGGTCAGCTAAAGTTGCATCGATGTGCTTGCCTGCCAGCGCTGCAGCAATGTCAGCAGAGCCTTTCGGATACGGTACATGCTTGAATTGTACGCCGAATTCTTCTTCAAAGGAAAGTGCGGCAATGTGCCAGATAGCGCCGATACCGGAGTTACCCATCTTCACCTTGCCGGGGTTTGCCTTAGCAAAGGCTACGAATTCATCTACATTATTATAAGGAGCATCCTTCGGCACAATCAAAGCTGCCGGAGCTGCAATCGGAGCGCAGATAGCTGCATAATCCTTATAGGTGTTTTTGCATTTGCCCTGATGCGGGAACATAGCCAGCTCTACGGTAACCATGCCCAGAGTATGGCCGTCGGGTTTAGCATTAGCCAGCTCTACCATGCCGGTTACACCGCCGCCATCGGGTTTGTTTACGGGGACAAATTTGCTGCCCTTCAGCTCTTTTTCCATGAACTGGATCAAGCCTCTGGCAGAGATATCGGTACCGCCGCCCGGAGCCTTAGGAATGATTACGGAAATATCTCCGTCTGCAGGATAAGCTGCTTTTTTGCTGTCGCCGCCGCAGCCGGTAAGCATAACAGCCATGGTCAGCATAGCCATCAGCACAACTAAAATTTTCTTCATTGTCTTACATCTCCTTATATTTAAAATTTAAAGGTTAACAAGTTCATCCGCGCTCAGCCTTACACAAGCAATATTGCAACGCTTATAGGTGTAGGTAAGCACAAGGCCCTCGCCGTCGGCAATAATCGCTGGATAGGAAAATTCCGCAGGCTCTGTTTCCAGGTCAAGCAGCTTTTGCCAGCTCGCACCCTCATCTGTAGATTTGAACAGGCTTAAGGGAGAACGTTGACCCCAGTTGGCAGCCACCGGATTGCACACCAGATAGAGTACACCGCCGGCAGTCCGCACCAAGTCAAGACCGCTGTTATTGTTTGGCAGACTCAAAGCGTAGGCACTGCACCAGGTTTCGCCATTATCTGCGGAATCGCTGCGATAGACAAAGCCCTCGCTGCTGCGCAGCAGCATATGCACGCTGCCGTCCGCACTCTGCCACAGGCTCGGCTGGATTACACCGCGTCCGTAAAAGGACTGCTGGCTGACAGCAATATTACTGTCGGCAGTCTTTTCGCCTGCCTGATACTGCAATCCCTCAATCTGCACTGCAGAGGATTTATGCCAGCTTGCGCCGTCATCATCACTGATATCTGCAAAGGCCTTCCAGATACCGTGTTCGGTAGAAGCACCGGCAAGAATACGTCCGCTCGCCAAGCGCAAAGGCTTATTGCGTACAGGTCCGCGCCCGCCGCTCACATCACTGGGCACCAGCTCCTGCGGTCCGCTCCAGGTTTCGCCGTTATCCGTCGACTGCAGCAGCCACGTCTGCCAATCGGCAATCTGCTGGCCCTGCTTGTAAAACAGCAGCAAGCTGCCGTCCGCGCCCGCAAAAAGCACCGGATTCCAGTTCGCCGCCGCCCCGTTCACCAGCAGCTTCGGCTCACTCCAGCCTGCATCCGTGCGTCTGCTTAGGTAGATACCCACATCGCTTTCGCCCTCATGCGTACCGCCGAACCAACAGCAAAGCAGGCTGCCGTCTGGCAGCGCCAATACTGTTGAAGCATGGCAGAAGGCCGTCGGCAAACAGCGCATAATCAATTCCTTTTGCATTATATCAATCACATCCAAAAAAGTCGCATAATTCTATAACATAAATATTGTAACACATATACAAAAAAGCGTAAACTATTTTCTTCACATTTCTGACAAATTTTGTCTGTCGTTACGTTGCCAACTAAGCCATCGGCAGCGCTTTACAGAACGCAGACAGAAAAAACTGCGCAGGCTTTTTGCTTGCGCAGCTGCTTATTTATTCGACACACAGCTTTTCTACATTAGATATAGAGCAGCAATATTGTCATGATGTACAAGCCAAATTAGAGCATTCCCTTAAGCTCCCCCAATTAAAATGTAAGCCTCATCTGATGCCAGACAGCATTGCCATGAGTAGATTTATCGGACACGCCCTCATCGGCAAAGCCGAATTTGGCATAATAATGAACGAGCCTATCCTTGCAGGTCAGCACCAGGCCCTTTCTCCCCTGCTTTCTGGCATCCTCAATCGCACGGCATATCAGCTCGCCGGCATAGCCATGCTTGCGATAAGCAGGAATGGTATTGACACCGAAAATCATCTGCCACGCGCCGGTTTCATCGTGCAGCGTTGCCTTCTCGTACATTTCATCCGTCAAATCAGGCTCATCCGTCACAAAGCCGTCCACGAAGGCAATCAGCCTTTCAGCCTCATACATAAGCCAGAAATGATTGCCGTAATATTTTACCCTTTCAATAAATTTCTTTTCCGTTGCTGCCTCAGCCGGCGGAAAACATTCTGCCTCCACTGCGGCAATCGCGGCAATATCTTCCGCAGTTGCATATTTTATAATCATAAGCTCTTTCTCCTCAATAAATTATTTATTCAAAGCACATGCATCACAATATTTTGTTACGCTTTGAATTTATCCTCATAGCACTAGCAAAAATTGCAAATCATAATAAGTATATCACGAATCGTTATCTGGTTAAACAGAAAAAAGCAGAAGATATTCTTAGCAGTTGCCTTTTTGGCAAAAAACCAGAGCGCTTTTATCTATGAAAATGTTTGTTTTATGAACTATTGTTTTTATTCTTTTTCTATGTTATAATTACCTTAGTTGCATGGGTAGCCGCAATTTTGCGGAGCTCTTGCCTGGTCGTGCGGACCAGTGGCGCCTGTCGAGCTTTCGGCAGGTGCCTTTTTTTTTACGTCTGCTGTCTTATATATTTTTACCTTATTTTATGCTATAATCAAAGGAGGAAACATATGCAAAAGCAAGTATCTAATCTTGACAAGCTCACTCTTTCCAACGATTTTCTCTTCAAGCACGTTATGCTCAGAAAGCGCATCTGCAAGCATATTCTAGAGGAGCTTTTACACACCAAAATTGCAGATATCACCTATCTTGAAGCAGAACAGACACTTGATGTTTATCCTGACAGCCATGGTATTCGTCTGGACGTCAGAATTGCTGACGACACTAATACGCATTACAATCTGGAAATGCAGGTCAAAAATCCTGTCAGCCGTACTGGTAAATTTCAACTTCCCAAGCGCACTCGCTACTACCAGGCCATGTTGGATACAGATATGCTGCAAAAGGGACAGGATTATGACGAGCTTTCTCCCACTTATATCATCTTCTTCTGCCTGTTTGACTTCTTTGAGGATTCCCAGCGTATTTATACTTTTAAAAGACGCTGCCTGGAAAACATGGAGATTGAATTAGCAGATGAAGCTGCTATTATGTTTCTTAACACATTAGGCACTAAGGGCGATGTATCGCCGGATATTCAAAGCCTGTTTGACTACATCAACAACAATACAGTTACCAGCAACTTCACTCGCGAGGTTGCTGATACGATTACGGAAATCAAGAATGATAAGAAAGTGAGGGATTCCTATATGACTTACGAAATGCGTATGAAGGATATTCGTGAAGAATCTCTTGCCGAAGGTGAAGCTAAAGGTAGAGTTGAAGAAAAACTTGCTACTGTTAAGCGTCTTTTAAGCATGGGTTTGTCAGTACAAGATGTCGCTAAAGGTACTTCGCTTTCTGTTGAGCAGGTTGAAAATCTTAAAGCAGAGCAAAAATAACCAAACCATAACAGAAAAACCTAATCCCTACTCCCACCGCCGTGTGCTTCCGCACACGGCTTTTTTACGCCCGCACAAAAAATCTCCCGAACACTGTCAAACACAGCTGTCGGGAGATTTTCTACTATATGAATATAAGCCAGGCCTCAACGACTGTCAGCTGCAAGAGCCTCTTATTTGCCGCTGTCAAAAAGTGCTTCTACAAACTTATCCGGCTCAAAGGGGCGGAAGTCCATAATGCCTTCGCCTACGCCGATCCATTTAACCGGCAGTCCCAGCTCTTCCTTAATTGCCACAACAACGCCGCCCTTGGCAGTACCGTCGAGCTTTGTGAGTACAACGCCGGTAACCTTGGCTGTTTCCATGAACACCTTAGCCTGATTGATAGCGTTCTGGCCGGTGGTAGCATCCAGAACCAGGAAGGTTTCGTGCGGAGCTTCGGGAATTTCGCGCTTAATAATACGGTGGATTTTTTCCAGCTCGTTCATCAGGTTAGCCTTGTTATGCAAGCGTCCTGCAGTATCAATAAAAAGAATATCTGCCTTGCGCGCAATGGCAGCCTTCATTGCATCAAACACAACTGCCGCCGGGTCGGCACCTTCTGCATGGCGGATAACGTCGCAATGTGCACGCTCGCCCCAAATCTGCAGCTGTTCGCCTGCTGCGGCACGGAAGGTATCGCCTGCTGCCAGAACAACCTTGTATTTGAACAAAGTGAAGTAATTTGCCAGCTTGCCGATAGTAGTAGTCTTGCCTACACCGTTAACACCAACAACAAGAATAACCGTCGGCTTGGCACCGATACGTGTACGTTGGCCGCTGTCTGCCAGCATCTCTGCCATATATTTTTTCAGGAAGGGAATAACATCCTCGGTACCGCTGATTTCCTTCTTCTTCGCTGCTTTGCGCACTGCGTCGATCAGCTTTTCGGTAGTTTTTACGCCTACGTCCGCAGAAAGCAGAATCATTTCCAGCTCATCGAGAAAGTCATCGTCAATCGTTGCAGACAGGCCTACAAGCTCCTGAATGCGGTCAGTAAAGTTGCGTCTTGTTTTAGAAAGGCCTTCCTTTAAACGCTCAAAAAATCCCATTATTCATTCTCCTTTGCATTTATTTTTACGGATAATAATTTAGAAACACCGGATTCTTCCATAGTTACGCCATACATGATATCAGCGCATTCCATCGTTCCCTTGCGGTGCGTAATTACGATAAACTGCGTATTATTTGCATAATCACGCAGGAAATCGGCAAAACGCTGAATGTTGGCATCATCCAGAGGCGCGTCAATTTCGTCCAGGATACAGAACGGCGATGGCTGATAGCTCAAAAGCGCAAAGAGCAGTGCGATAACCGTCAGTGCTCTTTCGCCGCCGCTCATCAGATACAGGCTCTGCAGCTTTTTGCCGGGCGGCTGTACATCGATATCAATACCGGAATCCAGCAGATTATCCGGCTCGGTGAGCCGCAGCACCGCCGTACCACCGCCAAATATCTTGACATAGCATTGCGCAAAGTATTCGTTGATTTTGGCAAAGGCCTCCTTGAAGCGTTTGGTCATACCGCTGTTGATTTCTGCGATAACAGCCTCCAGATTTTCCTTTGCTATACACAAATCATTATATTGCTTACACAGGAATTCGCTGCGCTCCTTCACTGCGTTATATTCTTCAATCGCTGCCGCGTTAATCGGTCCCAAATCCGCAATCTGCAGTGTCAGACGGCTTTCCTGCTTTTGCAGCGCCGCAAGGTCCATTTCCTGCAGTTCCGCAAAATTCTGACCGCGCGCCGCCGCCTCATCCAGCTGATAATCCTGCTGCAGCTGCTCACGGATATGACCGCAGTTGCTTTCGTGCCGCGCCAGGTCCAGCTCTGTCTGCTTCAGCTGTGCTTCACTGTCATTCACCTGCTTGCGCAGTCCGGCAATCTCTTTTTCAATATCCTGCTGTTTATCAAGCAGGCTGCCGCGCTCCTGAGCAAAGTCATCCTTGCCGCCCAGAATCTGCTGCAACTGTGCCAGCAGCTCGTCGCTTTGCTGCTGCAGCTTCTGCTTTTGCACATCGCAGTCGGCAATTTCCTGCTGTCTGCGCTCCTGCTCTTTTTGGTTGGCAGCAATTTCTTCCTGCAGCCGCAGTGTATCCTGATCAAGGCTGTGCATAGCCTTGCTGATATCCTGCGTGCGTGCGGCCGAGGTCTGCAGCGTAATTTGGGCATCCTGCAGCTGGTTATCCAAGGCGGTAACCGCACTGCCGTATTTGGCAATTTCCTTCTTCAGGTTATCCAACAGCTCCTTAGCCTGGGTATCCTGACCTTCGCGCTCGGCAACTGCCGTGCGCAGCTCCTTCACCTTATCACGGTTTGCCATATAGGCCGCGGTAATATTACTGCGATCATCCAAAAGCAACAGCAGGCGCTCGTTGTCGCGCGTTTTCTGTTGCTGCACCTGCTCAAGATTGAGCTTAAGCCTGTCGGCCTTCAGCTGCTGTTGACGCAACTGTGCAGCAAGCTGCTGCAGCTGCTCCTTCTGATTTCCTTCGGTTGCTTCCAGCTCCTCCAGCTTTTCCTGCCAGCTGAGCATCTCGGCATGCAGGTGCTTCACCTGCGCTGCCGCCTGAGCAATTTCTACATTACGGCTCAAATAGCCTTCCTTATGCTTTTTGCTGCCGCCGCTCATACTGCCGCCGGCATTTACCACGTCGCCGTCAAGCGTAACCACGCGCAAACGGTAGCGACCGGCCTTTGCCGCAGCCAAGGCAGCATCAATGTTTTCGGCAATCAGCACTCTGCCCAGCAAGAAGCGGACAGCATTTTCCGCCTCGGGCTTGAAGCCAATTAAATCAACCGCATAGCCAAGAATTCCCGGCAGCTTCGCCAGTGCTTCCTCCTCGCGGTTCGGCCCGCGACGCTGCACAGTATCCAGCGGCAGGAAGGTTGCGCGTCCGCTACCAGTACGCTTTAAAAAGGCTATCGCTTTCTTCGCCGCATTGGCCGAGCGCATCACCAGGTTCTGCGCACCCTCGCCCAACGCGGTTTCGATAGCAGCGACATATTTATCTTCTACCTGCAGCAGCTCCGCTGCCACACCTACAACCTGCTCACGCCAAGGCTCCTGCGCCTTCAGCACCGCCTTGATACCATAACTGAAGCCCTCGTAGCTTTGCTGCAGACGCTTTAAGCTCTGCTCGCGTGTTTCGGCAGCAGTCAGCTGACGTTGGCACTGCTGCTGACTGCTGCGTACAGCCTGCAGCTCCTTTTGACCTGCATCATAGGCACTGCGCAGCTCCTCGCCCTTTTTGCGAACCAGCTCCATGCCGTGCGCGCACTGCGACTGCTGCTCCAGCAGGCTGTTATACTGCTCCTGTGCCTGACGGTCAGCCGCCTCGGCTTCTTCTATACTCTTCTTCAGAGCCTCGCGGCGACGTGCGCGCTGCTCCTGCTCCTGTTCCAGATTGTGCAGCTCGTTGCGGAGGTTAATCAGCTCCTGCATACCGCTGAAAAACTGCGATTGCGCCTGCTCATCATTGCGCTTCGCCTCTTCCAGCTTGGCGCTCTGCTCGTCACGCTGCGCCTGCAGCTGCTTCACAGCACCATCGGCCACAGCATGTCTTTTTTCGACAGCATCAAACTCTGCTGCCAGCTCCTGCATTCTTGCTTCCTGCTCGCGCACCTGCTGCTCTAAACGTTCATTGCGCTGCACAAGGCGTTCGCCGGCCTTTTCGTTCTGGCTGACACGTTCATCCAAAACCTTTTGGTCGCCGCGCAGCTTTTCTAAAGCAGTTTCGCGGTTTTTGATATCATCCTGCAATTTATTATAAGCCTCGGCCAGCTTATCCAGCTCCTGCTGCACCTTTACGGCCTCGGCCTGCATGCTGCCTACCTTCGCTGCCTGCTCGGAATAAGCACCTGCCGCCGCTTCCTTTTTCGTCTGCAGCTCTCTGCCTGTTTCCTCCAAAGCGTCCAAGCGGCGCAAAAGTACAGATAACCGGCAACGGCGCAGCTCCTCGCTCAGCTCGTTGAACTGCTGAGTTTTGGCTGCTGCCTGCGCCAAAGGCTCTACCTGCGCATCTACCTCACTGCGGATATCGTTAATACGCGTAAGATTGTTAGCCGTATCATCCAGCTTGCGTACCGCATCCTTCTTGCGCAGACGATATTTAGCGATGCCTGCTGCTTCTTCGAACAGACTGCGTCTGTCCTCGGGACGGCTATTTAAGACCTCATCAATTTTATTTTGGCCGATAATGGACATAGAGCCCTTACCAAGGCCGGTATCTGCCATCAGGTCGATTATATCCTTCAGACGGCAGCTTTTCTTATTAATCGCATATTCGCTGTCACCGCTGCGGAAAATGCGGCGCGTCAGGCTTACCTGCTCAAAATCAAGCGGCAGTGTTCTGTCGCTGTTATCAAAATCAACGGTGACCTCTGCTACACCCAACGCTCTGCGCTTGCCGCTACCGGAGAAGATAACATCCTCCATTTTGCTGCCACGCAGATACTTGGCGCTCTGTTCGCCCAACACCCAACGGATGGCATCCGAAATATTGCTCTTGCCCGAACCGTTAGGTCCGACAACAGCAGTAATTCCCTTGTCAAAGGTCAATTCAGTTTTATCAGCAAAGGATTTAAAGCCATAGGTTGAAAAGGACTTTAAACGCACTAGAAATCACCCATTTTCTCTAAGTCAGTTATTATATCTTTTTATTGTATCATAAAACGATGTTTTTTTACACCTTGCAGAACTTCTCTTATGCTAAAAATTGCAAAATAACCTGCCAATGCTCTGCCAAATCCTCCAAACGCAGGCGCGCGTTGGCAGGACTTGTAGACGGCAGATAAAAAATCCGCACCCGCTCAGGCATTTTTTTGGCAAAATATTTTTTAAAGGCTGCACCCGCCTTACCGCCGTTGCAGACTACCGCCTGCAAATGCGGCAGCTCACCTGCAAGCTCCACAACGGTATTCGGCGTTTCGTTTTTGATGTTGCTGTCCAGGCTGCCGTCACGCTCGCAATAGCCCAGCGTATCCCACAGCGCCAGATGATGCTTATGCAGCAAAGCCTGCTTAGCACTGTAATCCTGCGGCACGTCCTCCTGCAGCAGCAGCGCCAGCAGACGCCAGAAGCGGTTTTGCGGATGTGCGTAATATTCCTGCTGCTCCAGCGATTTTATTCCCGGCATAGAACCGAGAATCAATATTCTGCTGTGCTCATCTACGATTGGTGCAAAGGATTTACATGTGGCCATACTCTTATCTCATCTGCCTTATCTTGAATTATCTGCAGCTCAAGGCTTGGAAAGCGTTCCTGCCAATAGCGCAGGTTACAGCTTTTTTGCCCGCGCAGCTTTGATTCCAAGCGTACAGGACAATATATTGTAACAGCGCCGCAGTCAGCCAGCTTCTCTAATTCTGACGTCACTTCGGTGCGCAGCACTCTGCTTTTCACCAGCTCGCCCATCGCCGGGTGAAACGGTCCCGCAAGAATATTCCCCGGCGCACACAGCTCCTCGTCAGGCTGCAGGCCGATGCGGATAACATTCACGCCTGCTTCCGTCAGCTCGAGGTAAGCCCAGGCTGCCTGCGTCACGGCCTCCTCCAGCGTCAGCGGTACAAAGCGTCCCGCCGCATATTCAGCAGCCAGCGGCGTACCCTTGATTACTAACAAAGGATAGATGCGTGCCACGTCAGGCTGCATTGATATCGCCTTACGCACCGTTTCCTGCACGCTGGCAAAGCTCTGCTCGGGCATGCCCACCATAAGCTGCAGGCCAACTTGAAAGCCGAAGCGTTTTAAAAGCGCCACCGCCGGCGCCACCTGCGCCGCCGTATGGCCGCGCTCCGCTGCCGCCAGCACTCTGTCATCCAGCGACTGCACGCCCAGCTCCACCAGGCGCACCCCATGACGCTGCAAAAGCTGCAAGCGTTCTTCATCTATATAGTCCGGGCGTGTCGAAAGGCGCACACTGTCGATAAAGCCTTCGGCAAGCAATGCGTCCGTCAGCGCCAGCAGCTCCTCCTGCAGCTCCAGGGGCAGACCGGTAAAGCTGCCACCGTAAAACGCCGCCTCGTTGGCAGCACTCGGTTGCAGCCAGCTGCGCCAACGCACAAGCTGCTCCTTGGCGCTTGCCAGCGCCGCACTGTGCTGACCGCTGATTTTCTTTTGATTACAAAACACGCACTGATGCGGACAGCCTGCATGCGGTATGAAAATCGGTAAAATAGACATAATAAAGCCTCTTTTATTTGTACAAGTATCCAAATTTAGGTATAGTTATCTTCTTAATGATACTTTTTACTATTGACATTATCCCCCGCAGGGGGTTATTATAGTGTTGTAAACTTTTTAGTAGGAACGTGATGCAACAATGAAATTATCTCACATGCGCTTTATAAAAACAAGTCTGCCTTTCACCTTTTCCACAATGGCAGCCTCGCTCATGGGCGCAGTCGACACAGCAGTTGTCGGTCATCTTGGCAATTATACCTATATCAACGCTGTTTCGCTGGGTGCTGTTATCTTCAGCACCGTTTACTGGCTCTTTGGCTTTTTGAAAATCTCCACCAGCGGCTTTGCGGCGCAGGCCATGGGGCACCACGACCCCAAGCTGCTCGCCGGTGCTTTTATCCGCGGAGTGTTGGCAGCCTTCGGCATCGGCCTGCTGCTCGTAATTTTACAGGAGCCTATCTGGCTGACAGCATTACTGCTCTTCAATCCCGACGCAGCAACCAGGCCTATGTTGGAACAATATTATCGCATGCTCATCTGGATTATGCCGCTGACGCTCGTTTTCCAGACAGCACAGGGATGGTTCGCCGGTACACTGCATGTACGTATCGCGGTACTCACCGCACTTGCCAGCAACATCATCAACCTGCTGCTGGACGTGCTTTTTGTCATTGTATTGCATTATGAGGTAACCGGCGTTGCTGCTGCTACCTGCATCGCCAATATTACCGGCTTTTTGGCTATTCTGTACTTTTACGCCAAGCACAAGCCCCTGCCGCTGACAGCAGTACCGCTGCGAAAAATCTTTTCCGGCCCCACCTGCCGTCAGATGCTACAGTGCGGTTCGCATCTCACCGTGCGTATGTTCTGCATGATTATCATGGTCAACAGCTTTATGCATCAAAGCTCAGCCTTCGGCGGTGAGCTTTTGGCAGCTAATTCTATTCTTTTCCAGATACAGTTCATTATGGGCGATATTCTGACCGGTCTTTCGCAGGCAGGTGCCATCTATTCCGGCATTGCCTTCGGCGAGCACGACCGCTCCATGCTCAATGATACGCTGCGGATCAGCTTTATCTGGGCCATCGGCTTCGGCCTGCTGCAGACTGTCGGCTATTATTGCTGCCGTCACGCCATTCTTGGCTGCTTCACCAATCTGCACAGCGTTATTGCCACGGCGCAGCAGTACGATTTGTTTATAGCATTCTTCCCGCTTATCAGCGCACTCGGTATAGTCTACTACGGCGTATTCAATGGTGCGCTCTACACCAAGCCTATCTGCATCTCCATGCTGCTTACAGCAGGCTGTTACCTTACCGCCTACTTTACACTCATTCCGCTTTATGGCAACATCGGCCTGTGGCTGGCCTTCCTCATCTTCTATATTGCTCGCAGCAGCTTTTTACTGTTTTTTGTTCCCAAGCTGCAGCAAAGAGTAGCTTTGGCGTAATCTCAAACAAGACTGCACGTTCTTAACGTGCAGTTTTTTTACTTCAGCGCAGATATTGGTCAATGGCCGCTTCAAAATCCTCCAGGCTTTTGCTGCCCTCACCTTTTTCGATAGCATGCAAAATGCAATGCTCCAGGTGGTCCTTTAAAATAACCTTGGCTGTATTATCCAACGCCTTGCGCACCGCAGCTATCTGAATCAGTACCTCCGAGCAATCCCTGTCGTTATCTACCATAGTCTTAATAGAACGCACATGTCCTTCAATGCGTGCCAGGCGGTTGACAACCTTCTTCTTATTAGGATGGTTGTGAGCGTGTGCATGAGCTTCCTGCAAAGCCTGCTGTTTTTTATCATCCTGCTGCGTAAGCTCCGCCTGACTGCGCACATATTCCAATAAAGATTTTTCCTCTGCCATTACTGTCACCAACCTTATCTCTACATTATTAAAAGGGAGCGCACTAAACACGCTCCCTCATTTTATTCCGCTGCCTGCGGCGTCAAAATGCTTTCGATTACCAAAGCAACGCCATCATCATTATTCGATGCGGTAATGATTTTTGCATTCTCCTTCACGCTGTCCTTAGCGTTGGCAACAGCTACACCGATACCGGCATTGGCAATCATCTTCACATCATTGTTGGAATCACCGATACACATAATTTCCTGCGGCTGTACACCGTAGCTTGCAGCCACGCTCTTTACAGCCTCCCATTTGTTGACACCGGGCTCCATAAGCTCCAGGAAATTGTCTTTGGAGCTGGTAACATCCAGCTTGCCGGCAAAATCCTCTTTAAATTGCTGCCATACAGCGGCAAATTCCTCGCTCTTGGTCATAACAAGAATCTTATACGGTGCTTCATCCGTATGATAAAGCGCCTCACCGATAGCAGTCGTCTGAATGCCGCTGATTTTGGTATACATGCGGGAGCAGTCGTTCTCCTGCTTAATCAAAATGCTGTCACCCACATAAAGCTGCAGGTAATAACCCTTCTCGCGGCAGTATGCCAACACCTCGTTGGCTGTAGACAGCTTCATCTTGTGCTCATAATAAACCTTGCCGCTCAGGCTGCCTTTAACGAGAGCGCCGTTATAGGTAACCAGCGGCACATCCAAGCCCAGCTTTTGCGCATAAGGACGCACGGAAACGTACATTCTGCCCGTAGCAATCAAAAAAATCTTGCCTGCGTCCAGCGCCTTTCTGATGGCTGCTTCGTTACGCGGAGAAATCTGGCAGTCCTTATTCAAAAGTGTATCGTCCATATCGCTGGCAATCAGCTTAATTTCCATGCTCCATCTGCTCCTTTAACATCAACTTATCCATTACAATAGCTGCTGCCGGATAAAGCAGCAAAAGAAAAATACCGTGCATAATGCCAAAGTTAAGGTCATAACCCGGCAGCATACGGCAAACAGTTACGGCACCCTCCAGGGAGAAGGCAGCCATCACCAGCATAGCCTTCAGGGAGTCATTTCTGCGTTTGGCCAGCTCCTGCAGCCTCGTCAGCAAAAACTGCTTGTCGACAATAACATGCATCAGCTTCAAGCCCAGACACATAAAAGCACCTTCGATAAAGGAGCCTGCCACCAGACCGCCCAGTGTTACCACCTGCAGCATACCGGTTACATATTCACATAGGAAAAAAATGACGCTCAGCGTCAGCCACATTGTAGCTAAATTATACATCGTTTTCTTCAAATTAATCACCAAGATACATTATAACACAGACAGCCGTCAAATTACACTGGGCGTCTGATATTTTATGATGCTTTTAAGCATATTTTGCAAGTATTTCTGCATATTTTGTGGTAAAATAATTTTATTAACGTAAGCAGACAGCATTGTCTGTACGAAAGGAGCAGTTTATATGAAGCGCAGTGATAAATTCCGCCAGGCCAACCGTGAGGCGCTGGCAACTGTTCTTGCCAGCATCGCCGTCATCATCTTCTGGTGCTTGGCAGGTTTTGGACTGGCCGACAGTAATATTACCTTCTGGCATACACCTCTTTGGGTTTGGGGCGGTTGCGTAGGCACCTGGCTCTTTGCCATCGCCGTCACCGTTTTTCTGACGAAGAAGGTTTTTGTCAACTTTGATTTGGATGACAGCACGGAGGATAAGCAGCATGAGTAGTATTTTGAACATTATACCAGCGCTGGCCTTTCTGCTGATTCTTCTGAGTATCAGCGCCTACATCCAGCGTACCTCCAAGGAAAATAGGCAAAAGGATTTTGCCAAGGATTACTTCATCGGCGGCCGTACTCTCGGCGGCTTTGTGCTGGCTATGACCACCGCTGCCACCTACAGCAGCGTAAGCACCTTCGTCGGTGGTCCGGGCGTAGCCTGGGTTATCGGCTACGGCTGGCTGTACATGGCCATCGTGCAGGTAGTCGTTATCTTCCTCGTTTTAGGCGTATTCGGCAAAAAGATTGCCCTGATTGCGCGTGAGATTGACGCCGTAACCGTCATTGACGTACTGCGCGCCCGCTATCATTCCGACTTTCTGGCGAACATGGCAGCCGTTGTCATTGTCGCCTTCTTCTGCGCCACTATGGTGGCACAGTTCGTCGGCGCTGCCAAGCTCTTCGAAGCAGTAACCGGCTTTTCCTACCTCACCGGCCTCACGATGTTCGGCCTGATTGTAGTCATTTACACCACCATCGGTGGTTTTAAGGGTGTTGCCGTTACCGACGCCTGCTGCGCCATCGCCATGATTGTCGGCCTGTGCATCCTCATGGGCGGCATGATGCACGCCGGCGGCGGCTTCAACAAAATTATGAGCTACATCAGCACCCAGCATCCCGATATGCTGGAGCCGCTTTCCCGCGGCAAAATGCCGATTTCGCTGTATATCAGCCAATGGCTACTCGTCGGCATCTGTACACTGTCGCTGCCGCAGTCCGTTGTCCGCGGCATCAGCTACAAGAATACCAAAGCGCTGCATAACGCTATGATTATCGGTACCGTCGTAATCGGTGCTATGACACTGGTCGCAACCTGGATCGGTGTCATCAGCAAAGGCATTCTTACCGGACCGATTACAGCCTACGGCAACAGCGTTGATAACATCATGCCTATCGCCATCGTGCACAGCCTCACACCCTTCTGGGCAGGTGTCATCATCATCGGCCCCATTGCAGCAACCATTTCCACGGTTTCCTCGCTGCTGCTTTCCTCATCCTCCTCTATCGTCAAGGACGTTTACATGAACATCAAGGGCAAGCGCGAAGAACAGCTCAGCAATAACCAAATTCGCCTCTACAGCCTGGGCGCAACAATTATCCTCGGCCTTTTTGTTTATGCCATCGCCATAAAACCGCCAAGTGTTATCTGGCAGATTAACATGTTTGCCTTCGGCGGTCTGGAAACAGCCTTCTTCTGGGTGCTGATTTTCGGTCTTTTCTGGCCCAAGGCCAACAAATACGGCGCTATTGCTGCCATGGGCGGCGGCGTAATCATCTACTGCCTGGCCATGGTCTTCAAAATCAAGGTGCTCGACCTGCACCAGATAGTACTCGGCATCGGCCTTTCCCTGCTGTGCTTCTTCATCGGCAACAGCTTCGGTAAAACAGTTGACGAAAAAACACTGCGCATCTTCTTCCCCGAAAAATTCGACGACGAAAAATAAATAAAGCCGCATATTATTCCAATATCAAAAAATCAAAATCTCTGCTTATGGTGTTTGCAAGCACCTTGGCAGAGATTTTTTATGCTCTGTTTTCTTTATAAAATTAAGTATCTGACACTGTTTACCTATGGTTTTCCTGCATTTAACAGACGCTGCTGATTAATTTCCTCATAGATAAAATTTTCTCAATGCTAACACTCCTGTCATTTATATCCGCCTTATTCTTATTTACAAAAAGGACAAATAGTTTTCATTGAGTAATCATGATTATCCATTGATATAGAATATTATTTTCTGCTATCTTAAAAGTGTAAGCAGTTCTCAGCCACTCACCCCACGATGCAGGAAGGAGCGTGCCGTCATGCTAAAAAAATCTGTCATTATTCTCGCAGGAATGTTGCTTTTAATTACCAGCTGTTTTGCAAACACTCGCATGCAGCAATCTGCTAAGCAACAAGCAATCCCAAAGGTCAAGGAGGTCACAATTATGGATTTTTCCCAAGAAAAAGAAAACGTCATCTATCTTGCAGGAGGCTGCTTCTGGGGGCTGGAAAAACTGATGCAATCCATACCGGGCGTAATCGATGCCCAAAGCGGTTATGCCAACGGCACAGGCAAAGCAGATGCCAAATATCAGACAATTTTAGCCGGGAAAACCGGTTTTCGCGAAACCGTGCGTGTTGAATACGATCCGGCAAAGGTAAGTCTTGACCATCTGCTCTTGGCATATTTTTACGTCATTGACCCAACAGTCCTCAACAAACAGGGTAATGATACCGGAACACAGTATCAGACTGGCATCTACTATACCAATACACAAGCGCAGGCTGTCGTAGAACGTATCGTGGAACTGGAACGCGGTCGTCATAAGGTATTTGCAGTCGAAGTCGGACCACTGAAAAACTATTATCCGGCAGAAGAATATCATCAGAACTATCTTGATAAAAATCCTGGCGGATACTGCCATATATCACCTGCCAAAATAAAGCTGCTCAGCACCTTGAAAATTGATGCCGGTGCCTACAAAAGACCTGCTGCCGAAACTATACGCGATAAGCTTACCGCAGAACAATTTCAGGTAACACAGCAAAACGGTACCGAACGACCGTTCCGCAACGAATTCTGGGATAAATTTGCCAAAGGCATTTATGTTGATATCGTAACCGGCGAACCACTCTTTTCTTCAACCGACAAATATCAGAGCAGCTGCGGCTGGCCCGCCTTTACCAAGCCTATTGAAGCACCTTTGCTAGTAGAACGCAAAGATACAAGCCATGGTATGGTACGCACCGAGGTGCGCAGCCGCAGCGGCGATTCGCATTTAGGCCATGTTTTCACCGGTGACCACGAATCACCCAACGGTGTACGTTACTGCATCAACAGTGCTTCCCTGCGCTTTATCCCCTACGAACAGATGGAAGCCGAAGGCTATGGCTATCTGCTATACCTTTTCAAATAATACCCTATAACTCAAAACACCCTGTGCATTGCCAACGGCAATACGCAGGGTGTTTTTCATTGCTTATTCAAAGCTCACTCAAATTCCTTGTAAATGCCTTCCTCACGGCGTCTGGTTGCCGTTTTGGAAATATATGTACCATAAACAATATTGGTAAGCTTCTTCTTCGCTAAAATTTTTTGAATGTAATCAAGATGCGGACAGGGCGGCTTATGCGAATTATCCGATACCATGCAGGTAGAAAGATGCACGCAAATCTCCTGCCCCTCCTCCTTAAAGCGGCGCAGGCGCTTCGCCAGATTTTCCAGCTTAACAGTCAGCGCACCGCCGGAGCAGCCACCGCAGGTGAAGCTCATGTAATGTGTGTCCTCAGGATAACCGGCAAACTTGCCCTCACGGCTGTAAAAGGCATGCGTACAGTTATAGCCGCAGCAACGCTGCTGCACTGTGTCACACTGGATAATAACTACCAGCTTGCTCATTTTATCATGCCTGCTGCTTTTAAAGCTGCATCCAGTTTAGCCTCAGCGGCAGCGCTGATAGGAGTCAGCGGCAGACGCGGAGCACCGGCATTGATACCGGTAACCTTGGTAACTGCAGCCTTGATAGGAATCGGGTTGCTTTCCACAAACATAGCCTTTGCCAGCGGCACCATAACCTTGTTGAGGTCAGCGGCATCCTTAACGCGGCCTTCGCTGTAAGCCTGCATCAATTGCTGCAGTATGTTGCCGTTAACATTGGCCAGAACGGAAATCAAGCCGCAGGCACCAACGGACAGGAACGGTAGAATCAGGCCGTCATCACCGCTGTAAATGGAGAAATCCTCCGGCAGCACGCGATACAGCTCCGCAGTTTGTGCTACGTTGCCTGCTGCCTCTTTAATAGCAACAATGTTGCTGAAATCTGCTGCCAAACGTGCAACGGTTTCCGGAGCAATGTTGCCGCCGGTACGTCCCGGAACATTATAAACGATAATCGGCAGCTTAGTAGCCTTTGCTACGGCTGCAAAATGCTGGTAATAGCCTTCCTGAGTCGGTTTGTTGTAGTACGGGCCTACTACGAGCACGCCGTCTACACCGCAGGCTTCCATTTTCTTAACCAAATCAATAGTGCTGGCAGTACAGTTGGTGCCTGCACCGGCAACAATCTTGGCACGACCGTTGACACGTGCAACGATGGTCTGCATAAATTTTACTTTTTCATCCATGTCCATGGTTGCAGCTTCACCGGTAGAGCCTTCTACTACCAGTCCGTCACTGCCGTTAGCCAGCAGCCAGTCGGCAAAATCTGCACCGGCTTCATAATTGATGCTGCCATCAGCGTTGAACGGCGTAACCATTGCCGTTAATAATCTGCCAAAATACGGTTTTTTCATTGTAATTCCACCTCTTAAAACTAATTGAAACCAAAGATCTCTATGAAATATTGATTATTGTCTAAATAAATTTTATATATTTTCCGGCGTACTTTTGGTGCGCTAAAAAATCCTAGCAACGCAGACGGTGCTTTATTTCCTCTTTACCCTAATAGGCTGTGGAGAAAGTGCTGGATGCCAGGCATGTCGACGACGGCGTACTAATGGTACGTCGAGGAGACATAACGACGTAGGCGATGCTTTATACACGGCCTACAGCTTGAAGGCCTCATGCAATGCTTTGACGGCTTCCACCAAATGCTCCTCTTTTACAATCGCGGAGATCGTAGTATCGCTGTCCACAGTCTGCAGAATAGCGATATTGTGGCTGGCAAGCGCAGTTACAAAGGTAGCCATAATGCCGGGCACGCCACGCATAGCACTGCCGACAACGGAAACCTTACCACAGCCCTCGTTCAGCGTATATTTAAAACCGGTTGCATCAAGCACCTTACAGGTGTGCTCTACGTCCGGAGAAAATACTGCAAACATTGCTTCCTTCTCGGACAGGTTCAGGCAGCCTACGCTGATGCCTGCATCTGCCAAATCCTCGAACAGATTGCGGCCTGCAGTAATATCCTGCGGGTTCAGGTCAATGCGGAACTGTGCCAGGTCATTAAGATGAGCAACGCCGCTGGCGCAGGATTCGTTAATCGCAATTTCGCCGCCGTCACCCTGACCGATGCGTTCGCTGGTAATCAAAGTGCCGGGAGCATCACTGAAGGTAGATTTAACATACATGGGAATGTTGCTGCCCATAGCAATTTCCACGGCACGCGGATGAATAACCTTAGCGCCGTTCTGTGCCATCTGGCAAACCTCAGCATAGGAAATCTGCTGCAGAATATTAGCCTTCTCGACAATGCGCGGGTCAGCAGTCATAATGCCCTCAACGTCTGTATAAATTTCAACAAAATCAGCCTTAAGCGCAGCGCCCAGTGCAGCAGCAGAGGTATCGCTGCCACCGCGGCCTAAGGTAGTAAATTTATAGTTGTTTTCCGTCATACCTTGGAAGCCGCAGACAACCGGAATGATGCCTGCCTCCAGCAGACGGATAAGACCGGAGGTATTGATGTTTTTGATGCGTGCGGCACCAAACTGGGAATCAGTGACGATGCCTGCCTGACCGCCGGTAAGCGCCATAGCGTTGATACCGAATTTTTGCAGGGTTGCTGCCATTACGCAGGCGGAAATGATTTCGCCGCAGCACATCATCATATCCATCTCGCGCACATTAACGGAAAGGTTAACGTCCTTCAGGGTACCGATAAGTGTATCAGTCGCGTAGGGCGCACCCTTGCGTCCCATAGCCGAAACAACTACTACCGGGGAGTAACCGTTACGGATAGCCTGCTGTACCTTGTTTTTAACTGCAACGCGGGCTTCCTCACTCGCGACGGAGGTGCCGCCGAATTTCTGTACAATGATTTTCATGTAAATTGCTCCTCATCTGTTTAACTTAAAATGCAAAATGTACCGGATGCCGGAAAGGCTGCGGCGTACAAGTTGTACGCCGGGTAGTCTTTACACCGCAGAGGTGCATTATTATTTTTCTAACCAGCCGTTTTTAATCATAACCTCAGCAATCTGCAGAGTATTCAGCGCAGCACCCTTGCGGATCTGGTCGCCTACTACCCACAGGTTAAAGGTATTCGGGTTAGACTCATCGCGGCGCAAACGGCCAACGAAGCAGTCATATTTTTCCGAGGTATATAAAGGCATCGGATAAATCTGGTTGGCAGGATCATCCATCATCTGAATGCCTGGGAAAGCATTGATTGCAGCTGCCATATTCTTCAGCTCCAAATCATGCTCAAATTCAATGTTTACCGATTCGCTGTGGCTGCGGTATACAGGCACGCGCACGGTAGTAGCGGTGATGCGCATTTCGTCATCATGCATAATCTTTCTGGTTTCGTTGATCATCTTCATCTCTTCTTTGGTGTAGAGATTGTCAAGGAAAACATCAATCTGCGGAATCAGGTTAAACGCAATCGGATAATGCTTCGGAAGGCTTGCGGATGGAAGAATGTGTGCCTCCATCTCACGGCCCTCGCTGTAAGCCTTGGTCTGGTCGGTGAGCTCGTCAATGCCCTCCTTGCCGGCGCCGGAAACAGCCTGATAGGTAGAAACGACGATACGTTTAATGCGTGCCAGGTCATACAGCGGCTTCAGTGCCATAACCATAATAATGGTAGAGCAGTTAGGGTTGGCAATAATGCCCTTGTGCTTCAGGATGTCCTCGGGGTTAACCTCCGGCACAACCAGCGGCACTTCGGGGTCCATACGGAAGGTGCTGGAGTTATCAATAACAACGGCACCGGCTTTCACAGCGTAAGGAGCAAACTCCTTAGAAACGCTGCCGCCTGCGAACAGAGCAATATCAATGCCCTCGAAGGAGTCCTTGGTAGCCTCCTGCACAGTATATGTTTTGCCCATAAATTCAATCTGCTTGCCTGCGCTGCGCTTGGAAGCCAGCAGACGCAGTTCTGCAAATGGGAAGTTTCTTTCTTCAATAAGCTTCAGAAATTCAGTACCAACAGCACCGGTAGCGCCCAAAATAGCAACGTTATACTTTTTCATAAAATTCTCCCCCTCACTATTTAGAGTAATTTATCTAAGCCGTATACCAGGCCTACTTGGTCAACAATTTTGCGGCAGCCAAGCGCAACGCCCGGCATGTAGCATTCGCGGTTAATCGGGTCGGTACTGATTTTCAAAGTTTCGCCCTGACCGCCGAAGATAACCTCCTGGGAAGCAACGTAACCCGGCAAGCGGACACTGTGAATCTTCATACCCTCGTAATCCGCACCGCGCGCACCTGCCATGGTTTCCTTTTCATCAGGATTGCCCTGATGCATTGCTTTGCGCACCTCAGCAATCTTTTGTGCGGTGATAATCGCCGTACCGCTCGGAGCATCCAGCTTATTATCATGATGCTTCTCGATAATTTCCACATGCGGGAAATATTTGGCAGCCTCACACGCCAGCTTCATCATTACAACTGCGCCAAGCGCAAAGTTCGGAGCAATCAGCAGGCTGGTGTTATGCTTGCGTGCCAGCTCATCAACCTCTTTTAAATCCGCATCGCTGAAGCCTGTTGTGCCTACTACTGCATGCACGCCGAGCGGCAGCATTTTGCGCAGATTGCCCATAACAACATCAGGACGGGTGAAGTCAACAACGACGTCCGGTTTGGCAGCTTCAATGGCAGCAACCAGGTCTGTCGTCACTTTAACGCCGTCACCCAGATGTACGGTGCCTTCCTTAATATCTACAGCACCGACCAGCTCCAAATCAGCTTCGCTATATACCTTTTTACATACCTCGCTGCCCATGCGGCCCAGCGCACCATTTACCAAAACACGAATCATGTCGTTCACTCCTTAATCATAAAAATAACCGTTGAGATATTTCCTTTAGATTCTATCTCAACGGTTAGCATGTCAAATAAATATTCACACCCATAGCCGAGATAGCCCTCCGCTGCAAATGCAGCGACAGTCCGGCAGCTTTCACTGACGGCCCAGCACAACGACACGGCTGCCATTGCACTTCGGCGTTAGCCCTTTTGTGATGCTTCTCAGCTCCCGCTCCACAACCTACTCATGCTTTCCGCGCCTCTATCTTAATGGTTTGCTATTAGAAAAATTATATTACTGTTACTGCTATTTGTCAACGAGGAAAATTATTAGCCTGTTCTTATAGCGGCAAGTGTAAAGATTTTACAAAAAGAGTGTACACATAGGCACAAGCAAACTATCAGCGTGAATTATTTCATATTCGGTTGTGGTTTTATCTATCAAGTACAATATCCATCAGGCTCTTGTAATCCTTTACCTGACCGTAATGCACTTCGCCATTAGAAAGTTTTTCAAAAAGCTTTTCGGCACATTTAATTTTTGCTTGCTCCATAGATTTCAGTTCCGTACTTTCATTAGTTCCTTTGGTTTCAGCAATGAAATATACGTACTTAATCTTTCCCTCTTTGAAAGCAATTGCCCAGTCCGGCGAATATTTGCCTACAGGTGTCGGAATGTAAAAGCCTCGCGGAAGCTTTGCGTATACTGCGACTTCATCTGCTTTATCCAGATTTTCAACGAATTTGCGCTCTACACTCTGCTCTGCAGTACCGTCAGTAACAACATAATCAGTTACGGCATGCAACGCAGGAAATACCTTAGACAAAGCTACACGATGACATTCCGCCGTAAAGATTTCTTTGTCAAACACTTCATTTGTTGTATTGTAGGTAACACCTTCTACAATCAGGCCGGCCTTCTGTTCGTTAATCAGACGTGCAACCTTGCTGATAAACTCTTCCGGATTATCACGGAATTTCCTGTACTTCATCATATTGATTCTGCTCAAAATAGCTGCAACAGTGCGACGTGTTAAAGAAGTCCGTTGCGTCAGCTCGTGCAGCAAATCGTACTTCAAGCTGCTGTCATGAGCATTTTCCAATACGTTTGTAGTATGCGCAGGTGATACAAAGCTGGTTTTCTGCTCTAATTCATGCGCCTGCATATTATTCTTCTGATATCCGACGCTCAAGGTATAAAGTGTTTGTGTAACCTGCAGCTTGGCATCAATCGCTGCCACAGCCTTATCAATCAGCACATTACTGTCAATCTTTACGGTATAAGCACACTTACGGTTGATACGCTTCCACAGCTCTTGGAATTCCTGCTTTTCAAAATTCTTATTGTTGAGCTTGTTTTCAACGGTTGTCTGATTACCGTTAGTAATCATATCCTTAAGCGAATCTTTATCATACAGGCTCTTAATCAGCACATGTACAGCAGGCTCAATATCCTTAAGCTTATCCTGTACAGGCTTCAAAGTACCGTTGGCGGCATCCTGCTTATATTTTTCGGTGATTCTGTCATCATCGTCAAGATAATCATGTCTATCAAGATATTTCACTATCTGACGTGCCTGCTCGCCTTCAATTTTATAAGTTTCATCGCCAACCTTTACTACTCTGCCAAAGAAGTACTCTATAGATACCTTTTCAGGACGTTCATACAGAGCTTTTTTGATTTCATCCTGCAAGCTGTCGACAAAACCGGCATAGCTTTCGCTGGCAATAACCGTCAGCTTATTAACAACATGCACGTTAGCTCCGCATACGCTTTCGTCCATGCGCTCACCCTGCTGATTAACACAGATACGCATACCACGGCCGACCTCCTGACGCTTATTGACATTGCTGTTGGACTGCTTCAGGGTACAGATTTGAAAAACATTGGGGTTATCCCAGCCTTCACGCAATGCGGAGTGAGAGAAAATAAAACGTACAGGATTATTAAAGCTTAACAGTGCTTCTTTGTTACGCATAATCAAATCATAGGCAGATTCATCGTTAGAGGTGTCCTTGCCACGTTCGCATTTACTGTCAACGCTATGGCCTTTTTTATCGATACTGAAGTAGCCTGTATGTACAGCGCTTACATCCGCAGCCATATTTCTCAGATATTCGCCATAAGGCGTTTGATAAAGCTCCTGCATCCTATCTCTAAATATTTTCTGATATTCTTCTTCAAATATTTTACCGTATTCGCCCAGCTTTTGTGTGCCATCTTCGTCATATAATCTGTACTTGGCAACCTCATCAATGAAAAACAGCGATAAGGTTTTGATGCCTTGCGCAAAAAGCTGTTCTTCCTTTTCAAAGTGAGATTTGATGGTTTCACGAATCTGTACACGACGCAAATCAGACATTTCCTGACTGTTGTTAGCAACTTCACCGCCATGTAATTCTTCTCCGTTGGTAAATCTTACGCAGCCTGTATCGCTGGCATCAATTTCACTGATTTTGTATCCTTCGTACTGCAGCATGCCGTTAGAAAGCTCGTACAGATTATCTCCGTAAGCACAATTGCGTAAAACACGCTTAACAGTACCGCTTTTCAGCTGCTGTTCAAATTCCAGCTTTACCATAGGAGGCTTATTTTTGGACTTAACAAAGCTGTCGCAGTAAAGGTAACCGTCGATGCCTTTAAGATTTACAACCTCAATGCCCTTAACCTCTATCTTTTTGACCAGCTTATGATTATAGGCATCTATTGCATCTAAACGGTATACTTCGTTATGCTCCTGTTTATGCGTAGCAGAATAATTGACGCTGAAAAGCGGATTAAAGCGCTTCATTGCTTTTTGCGTTGCAGGACCATTCAGCTTCTGCGGTTCATCAAGAATCAAAATTGGATTGGTTTTGGCTATAACATCAATAGGCTTGCGTGAACCGAATTCATCACGTTCACTGTAAATAATCAACGCACCCTTATCACCGCCACGGCCTTCTTTATTCTTATCCTCATTCAAAGACTTGGCAAAGGCTTGATTATTAATAATCATTACATTGATTTCGTTGCTTTTAGCGAAATCATCAATCTTCGTCAAATTCTTGCTGTCATAGATAAAATAGCGCGCTTTCTTGCCATACTGGCTCATGAAGTGCTCTTCCATGACCTCAAAGCTTTTCTTGACACCCTCTCGAATAGCGACAGAAGGCACAATGATAATAAATTTATTCCAGCCATATTGCTTATTCAGCTCAAACATAGTTTTGATATAGACATAGGTTTTGCCTGTACCTGTTTCCATTTCAATATCAAGACTGCACTTGCCCTGACCTTCTATAAGCTCCTTCGACGGAGTTATATTATTATTGCCTTGAATAAGCTTAATATTTTCCAGAAGCTGCACCTTATCCAATTTTATTGGCGCATTGGCATAACCGAGTATTATATTCTGCTTCGCTTCCTGCTCGTCAAGCTCCTGCTGAAACAAATTAGAAGCATTGCTATTCTTAATTTTTTTGGTTTTCACTGGCACAAGTCTGCCCGGATCAAAAAAGTAACTTGGATTGTGCGCAGGACGCACCTGTCCCTTAAACACATCCACTACTGCATTGACAGCATCCGTCTGGTACTGTTGGATTTTAAAACTGAACTTCATTACAGCACCCTCCTCACTGTTTGCGGACTATAGGTGTTGAAAATCTGCTCAAAGTTAATCGCTACGCTGTCATTTGCCAATGAGCTGTCGCGCATAACAAAATAGCTTGGCATCTCTTTGGCAATGGCAGTGATAACCTCATCAGTTACATCCTTATCGAAGCACGCCATCAAATGTCCCTGCGCCACGTTGTAAACAATTTTGCCGGCAATGCTTCTTTTTTCAATTTTACTGGAAAGCGGCGTATCCAGCTTCAGCATGGCATCGAACAGCAAGTCCTCGTCATTGCGGTCTTTTTTGATATTGTCGACGAACAGGCTCTGCTGTTTATCCATATATTCTTTAGGTGTAAAGTACACATCCTCCATATTGCTGCTGTCGCATTTCAACACGCGGAAGCCAATATCTAAGTCCTGTGTTGTCAGCGGATTTTCTTCTTTAATTTTTTTGCCTGCACGACGGATACGCTCCTTGCCGATTTCGCAGACGTTTTTATAACCGGCCTTATAGGCTTCGCTGTTTTCAGCGCACACTTCCGGTAATTCCACCATGATAAACTTACGCTTGCCGCCATCTTCGGCGTTTAGCTGCATGACTGCGTGAGCGGTTGTAGCAGAACCGGAGAAGAAGTCGATTATTAGGGCATTTTTACCAGTATAAGTATTAGATTTAATTAAAAATTTCACCAAACTCGAAGGTTTAGCATACTCGAAAACATTTTTCTCCATTACAGCAGTTATTTCACTAGTAGCATCTTCGTTAGTACCAATTGTATTATATAGTGCAGTTGTCAATAAATTATGCATCTTTTTTATTTTGCCACCAGCTTTGACATGATTTGGTCTAAAAGGAATTTGACTAATTATTATACTATCCCCTTCTTTAATTATTCTATCTAAAGTTGATTGGGAGTATCTCCATTCTCCTCTTAATGTAAACGCTTCTTCATTATATCCATTTTTTATATTAAAATCATTCAATAATATCGTTTTTATATTTCCACTAGACATATCCTGCTTTTTTATAATACCATCGTTCATATTAAATTTTACAGAGCGTTCAGGAAAGGTTAAATCTGCCATAGTATTTCCAGCATTGTTAATTGGATATTTTTTCCCAACTTCGGTTTTTTCCACAGATAAGGCTCCTAGACTCATCCTAAATTTCGCATAACATATAATATATTCAAGCTTATTTCCTATATTAATATTTAAAAAAGAAGGTTTCTTTTTCTTCTCCCACACAAAAGCAGCAACAAAATTCCCCTCCCCAAAAATCTCATCACAAACCTTTCTCAAATTTTCTACTTCATTATCATCAATGCTTATAAAAATAACACCATCTTCACTCAGCAAATCTTTCGCCAGCTTCAATCTAGGATATATCATATTCAGCCAATTAGTATGAAAACGCCCATTGCTTTCCGTATTAGTAACCATCTGATTTCCGTCGTTATCATATTGGCCACTATTACCCTTGTATTCCGAAGCATTTTTCTTAAATTCATCATGATATACAAAGTCATTACCGGTATTATACGGCGGATCAATATAAATCATCTTCACCTTGCCCAAATACGTTTCCTGCAACAGCTTGAGCACTTCCAGATTATCGCCTTCAATATAAAGGTTCTCCGTATCATCAAAATCCACGCTCTCTTCTCTGCAAGGGCGCAAGGTTTTGTTAATCGGTGCATTGGCAGCCAAAATAGTTTTGCGCTTATCCGGCCAGGTAAACTGGTAGCGTTCCTGCAAGCCATCTACAACATGGTCACTAAGCTCCTGTTTCAGCATATCAAAATCAATGGCATGCTCCAGCTTGCCTTCATTATTGATTCTTTCTGTAACGCAATTAGGGAATAGCTCCCTTAGCTTCGCTACGTTTGCTGCAACCTTATCCATAGATTGCATGTTGAGATGTTCCATCATTGTAAATCCTCCAGTTCTTTTTTCAGCTTGTTTATTGCTTCACGCAAGGTCAGTTTTTTGCGTGCCTGCTTTTCCGCAAACATTTTCTTCGTCAGCGCTGCTATCTGTGCTTCTGCTTCTGCCCGCCTGCCGGCATTGGCAATTACGGAAGCAGGTGTAAGCCCTGCAAGTTGCGTTAAATTTGCAACTTGCAGAGCTAAATGCTCAAAAATCTCCTTTAAGCCTGTGCCTTGCAGAGTAACACTTTGCTCTGCCGCAGGCTTAAATTCATTAATCAATATTTTATTGTCAAACAGCAGAGCCAATTGCAGCTTATCTGCATAGCAAAGCGCTAATAACAAACGCTGGTCAATCAGCCTGCTTAATTTATATAAGATTTTTTCCGCGCACCCTTCCTGCTTCAGCTGAACGGCAAGAACAAAGATTGCTTTGTCCTCTTCCTTTTTCTGTAAAGCAGGAATTGTGCGCAGCGATATTTCGTTAACTATAGTGAGCTGCCTTATTGCCGCGTCGAACTCCTTCTGCTCCGATGTATTCAACTGAAATTTACTATATAAGGCACGCTTGGGAATAATCTTTTTGACCTCTGTAGCACTTGGCAAACCTAACATAACTGTTCACCTCGCACTATGAAGAAGCAGATTAGCTCAAAGTCATCAAGCCCTTTGATTGTATTATCAAAGAAGCTGATATCTTCCCCGCTCAGGAAGGAGTCGACATCATCCGCATCCTTCACATTGATAATAGAAGCGATTGCCTGCTCCAGAAGCTGCGAATAGCTTCCCATATTTCTGCCATCGTCGGTCGCCTTATTAAACTCCCTGCACAAGCTGTCCAAAGGCTTTTCTTTACCACGACAAGTGTAACGCAGCTTGTCGAGCAGCTTTTTCGGCGCGAGATGATTGCAGATAATCTCCCCTTGCTCACTAATATAGACAGCATAGAAGGGATGTAGCAGATTTTTTCTATCTATATTTATGTTATCCGTACAGTTTTTCAGCACGTAAATTACACCAGGAGGACATTCTTCACTCGCAGGGACAACAGCGTGCAGGCCGAAGGGAGTTTTATCCAACTCGCCATGCGTCTTGATATATTCCAGTAAATCCAGACGAAATTCATTCAAGCCCAAATCCATGATGGAAATACCCGTACTCATATCCTCAATATCAACAACTTCCTTTTGTAGCTGCTGAAGCTGCTGCTTGCGATACTGCAGGTCGAGCTTTTCATTATTGCTCAGCAGATTATCGTCCGCGGTAGCAGTCAAATCAACGGCCTTCATACGACTTTCTACACGGCTTTTGAGGTCAATGTAGTCGTCCAAATCCACGTCTGGCCAAAAATTAACCAACTGGATAAAGGCATTTCTGCTGCCAATGCGGTCAATACGGCCGAAGCGCTGGATTATACGCACGGGATTCCAATGTATGTCATAATTCACAAGAAAATCACAATCCTGCAAATTCTGACCTTCGGAAATACAATCTGTAGCAATCAAAATATCTATCTCGTTTTTATCATCAGGGAAAAGCAGCTTCTTATCCTTCGCTAAGGGTGCAAAGCAGGTCAGTACGGTATTCAAATCACACCTAAGCTTCGGTATCGTGCATCTGCCATCCACCGAGCCTGTAACCATCGCCGTATGCAAGCCAAACTGCTCCTGCACATGCTTGCTGACATGCTCATAAAGATAGGCAGCAGTGTCGGCAAAAGCAGTAAACACAATAATTTTCTTGTTATCTGCATTCAAGGGATGCTGAATTTTATCGTCTATAAGCTCTAGCAACTCCTGCAGCTTATTATCCTGCACAGGCGTAATGCTCTGCACCATCCCAAGCAGCTCATCCAAACACTCCTTGTCATGCTGCAAGCTATGCCCCCAGCTCACAATATCCATGTCAGCCAGCTCAATAGGCACTTTTTTGCCCACAACAAAGCTTTCCTCTTCCATATCAAAATCGGCGCCGCTGAAATCAGTACCGGTATCCACCTGCGCATTAGCAAGCCTGTGCTGCGTGAAGCTGTCTATCTTTTGCAATGCTGCGCAAATACTAGCCCGCACTCTTTCCACAGTCAGCCTGAAGGAATACACCGAGCTTTCCATGCGCTTCAAAATATTTATCGCCATCAGTCGACGAATACCACGCTCGCGGTTTGCCTGTGTAAAGCCAGTATTGACCTTATTATCATCAAAAAGCTCTGCATATTTCGGCAAACGGCTATGCAAAATAAATTCCGTAGGAGTATATATAGACAGCTCCAGCTCATCAAGCTTCGAAAATATTTCTTTATAATTTACTGCGCCATTCTTAACCAACGCAGGGCGAAAGGATAGCGGCGTTTTGCGTTCAGGAAAGCTGCCAATAGCCTTCGTATCATAATATCTGGTAATATGCTTGCGTGAACGTGCAATAGTCACAGAATCAAGCAAATTGAAAAAATCATAGCTGAGGTTCTCCAGCAAATTCTGCACTGTGCGTTCTGCCGGAGGCAGCTTCGACCAATGATTATAGGCTGCCTGCGCATTACGGAAAATATCATCTATAGAATTTTTGGTGTTCAGCTTATCATTAATTTTGCTGCTATCACCCTCATAGGCCAATTGAAGCTGATTCTTCAAATCGTTAAAGCGATTATTAACGGGAGTAGCAGAAAGCATCAATACCTTTGTCTGCACGCCCTCACGAATAACCTTGTTCATTAGCACCGTATAGCGATTCTCTTTATCTTCGCCATCAAAGGCACCGCCATTACGGAAATTATGCGATTCATCAATAACTACAAGGTCATAGTTGCTCCAATTTATCCTGCTCAAATCAATCTCACCGCTATAACCACGCTTGCGCAGCAGGTCAGAATGATATAAAACATCATAACGCAGCCTGTCACTGGCAATAGGATTGTTTTTATAGTTAGCGCGATACGTATTCCAGTTGTCTGCCAGCTTTTTCGGACATAATACAAGTACATTCTTGTTGCGTCCTTCATAATATTTGATAACGGCTAATGCAGTAAAGGTTTTGCCCAAACCAACACTGTCAGCTAAAATACAGCCATTATATTTTTCCAGCTTATTAATAATGCCTAACACAGCATCACGTTGAAAATTAAAGAGCATATTCCAGATTTTGCTGTTTTTAAAGCCTGTACGCTCATTCGGCAGCTCATCCTCACTGATATCCGTAAGAAATTCATGGAAAATATTATACAGCGTCACGAAATAAATAAACTCAGGCGCATTTTCATTATAAGCCGAGCTTATACTGCTTATAACATTGTTGGTTACGTCCTTTAACTCTTCTTCGTTCTGCCAAAGCTCGGTGAATTGCTCTATGAGTGCCTGCGACATAGGGCTTTCAAACTTAGCTATTCTCACGCTCATAGTGTTTCCCTGCTCACAGCCTAAATCAACAGTCGTGAAGCTATTAACTGTATAATACGCTATATCGTCCAATACAATAAACCTAGTTGTAATTTCCTTATTACCAACATTGGATTTAAAGGTAACCTTCTTCTTAATCCACTCAGCACATTCTTTAGCAATTGCCTTTTGATTTAATTCGTTGCGCAGCTTTACCTCAAATTCCGTGCCATAAATACGACGCTCACGATTTATTTTAGGAATATAAAATTCGCGTTTTTCCTTCTTGCTATTCTCTTTTTGAATAAAAGTGGGGTCAGTGAAAATAAAACGTAATTCTTCAATCTCGCTTAGCTCCTTACGCAAAGCCTCGAAGGCATACATAGAAAAATCTGCTGCCACAATAGACAGCATACTGCCCTTTTGCAATTCTAAGGCCAAATCATCTTTTAGCGTTACATTTACGTTATCAATAAAACTCATTTTCTCAAGTCAGCTCCGTTAATTGTTTACGTATCAAAAATTTTTCAATAACTCATTATAATGATACACTGTTGTCCCCCCCCGTCAAGCAAAAGCACACATCGAGTGTGCTTTGCCTGACGTATTAGCAAGCTAATACTTTTCTCTTTTGATTTTAGCGCAATTTGCGCTAAATAGCAAGTTAAAGTGCCTTCTCTTTCTATAATGTTATTGGGTGATAATAATGTATCAGCGCATTCGCGACTTACGTGAGGACAAGGATATGACGCAAACACAAATGGCTGAAATCCTTAACTGCTCGCAAAGAGTCTACAGCAACTATGAAAAAGGCGAACGAGATATACCGACAGATATACTCATTGCCTTGGCTAAATTTCATAACACATCCACGGATTACATTTTAGGCTTAACAAACAAAAAATAAGGATTCACTTCGCAAGTAAATCGGAAGTGAATCCTTATTTTTATTATAACGATATTTTTCTATTACGAGATTTGGGCACTTTTTCCCTTTTCTCGTAATAGAATTATAAAAGCATGCTTTCAGGTTGAAGTAAAAACTGCTGCAACCCCAAAACCAAAATTCCTTGCTCATTATACCAAGGCTTTATATCATCCTTAACCACAATGATTTTTTTAAACGAATCATTAATACGGACAAGAGAATTCTGTTCCTGCTCCATCTTCTCCCTATCAGGAATGGAAAAGGCGGACTGAATATAAAAGCGCTGACTTCCCTTATTGCAAACAAAATCAACCTCTAAATTCACCTTTTCCTGCTTTCCTTCAGCATTTTTGGTACGATACTCTACAATTCCGACATCAACATTAAAATCACGCACCAGCAATTCATTATAAATAATGTTTTCCATAATGTGATTCTCTTCCTGTTGACGAAAATTCAAACGTACATTGCGTAAGCCAACATCAGTAAAATAATATTTGAATGGTGAAGCAATATACTTTCTGCCTTTAATATCATATCGTTCCGCTTTATTCACTAAAAAAGCATCCTGCAGATATTCAATATATGCCCCGATGGTTTTATCACTGACCTTAATACCCTTGCTGGCAAAAGTATTGGCTAACTTGGAAGGATTAGTCAAAGAACCAACAGACGAAGCCAAAATATTTACCAAAGTATCCATAACCACATCGCCACGCAAGCTATTACGCTCTACTATATCAGCCAAATACACCTTGCTGAACAAATCTCTCAAATATTTTGCTTTTAGCTCATCCTTTTTACGAGCTAAAATCTGTGGCAAGCCACCATAAGTATAATAATTCTTCCATGCTTCTTCTTTGCTTCCTTCAAATGCTGAAACAAATTCTGCATAATTCAAGGGATAAACGCGTACTTCATCGCCACGCCCGCGAAACTCTGTTAAAATGTCAGTAGACAAAAACTTAGAATTGCTGCCGGTAACATAAATATCCAAATTACTGTAGCGATTTAATCCATTCAATAGCTTTGCAAAGCCATCAACAAACTGCACCTCATCAAGAAAAACATAGTTTATTTTCTCTGGGACTATCTTGCTTTTAATATACTCATTAAGCATCTGAATATTAAGCATATCTTCCCATTCAGGACTATCTAAAGCTATGCGTATAATGCAATCCTTATCTACTCCGTTTTGCAGCAGGTAATTGTAATACAGATTAAATAACAGATATGATTTGCCACATCTGCGAATACCGGTAATAACCTTAATCTCTCCGTTTTCTTTACGGTCTATAAGCTTTTGCAGATAAAGATCTCGTTTAATTTCTGTCATTTCACCCACTCCTATTACGAGATTTTTCACCTAGTGCACTTTTCTCGTAATAAGTATAGCATTATTAAGCACCTTAAGCAAGCTTAAGCATATTTTCTATTACGAGATTCGGGCACTTTTTCTCTTTTCTCGTAATAGAATTGCCTTTTTGCTGCTTCATCGCCACTTTCTATTACGAGATTTTTCATCTAGCTCACTTTTTTCGTAATAGAGTTGCCTTTTTGCTGCTTCAACGCTACTTTCTATTACGAGTTTTATGCACTTTTTCCCTTTTCTCGTAATAGAATTCCTTATTACAGAAAAAAGTTTAAACTATTTTCTTCATTTTTCTAGCTAAATACTCTGTTAAGCCTGCAAAAAATTCATCGAAATCCATATAAAAATCACGCAAGCACAGTAAACTGCTTACGTGATTAATTCAAGATATTATATTGCTTGCTAAAATTAAAGAGCTACTTTTCTGAGCAGGAAATCGATGAGATTATAATGGATAATGCCATTTCTTGAAATGGTATGCTTATCCAAAGTTATAACATATTTGGGATAATTATCGGCAATTTTTTCATATGCCCCAAACTCTCGCTCTATTGTTTTTTCATCAGTTAAAAGATATGCTGCCTGAATATAGACAATCTTTCCATTCAATTCTGCGATAAAGTCAATCTCACCCTTCCATGTTTTACCTACATAAACCTTGTAGCCACGCGAAATCAGCTCATTATAGCAAATTGTTTCAATAATATAGTTATACTCATCCTTAATTCTGTTTTTCTTCAAATGCAGAAAGCCAAGATCGCAAACATAATACTTCTCTTCAAATGCAAGCGCCTTCTTGCCACGAATATCATAACGCGAAACCTTATCACAAACACAGGCATCAACAATGCAGCGCAGATAATCGTACACAACAGGTGCAGAAACCTTATGCCCATTACTTGAAAGCGTACCGGCAATAGCATTACCGGAAACAGTCAGTGAAGAGTTACCTACAATATAATCAAGTACCTTTTCCAGCACCAGCGGCGAATTTATTTTGTTGCGCATGACGATATCCTTCAGTACAACTGCATCATATATATTATTTAAAATAACCTCTTTGGTTTCCTTATTGGCAGCACCACATACCAAGGGCAAGCCACCATAAGTCATGTATTCCGCCAACAGACTTTCATAATCCGGTGCAGAGATATCTTTGTATTGACAGAACTCCATAAAATTGAACGGTAATACGCGCAAAGATACAGTCCTGCCACTTAAATGCGTAGCTAATTCTCCCGAAAGCAGTTTGGAATTAGAACCGGTAATAAAAATACTCACATTATGCGTTGCGCGAAAAGAATTTACCACAAGCTCAAAATTATTTACATTTTGAATTTCGTCGAAAAACAGATAATATTTACTTTCATCAATAATTTTTTGCTCAACATATTCATAAAAAGCATCTGCATCTGTCAGCTTATGGTACTTGTAATCTTCAAAATTAATATAGACTATATGTGAATCATCTACACCGTTTTCCTTGATTTCGGCAATAACCTGACGCAAAATAGTAGATTTACCGCAACGTCTGATGCCGGTAATAACCTTTACCAACTCCGAATCATAAAATGGGCGCAAACGTTCCAGATACTGTGTTCTGATAACCATAATCCTACTCCTTTCTGCTTTGTAAGCACATTCTCCTTTATTATATTCTAACACAAACCACCACCACCCGCAACAGTGTTAATTATTTTTAACACTATCGCACATTTTGTCGATAGTATTAATTTATTTTAACACTATGAGTGATTTTCTCGTTAGTGTTAATTATTTTTAATACTATTGCACGAGATACTCATCTTTAACCTAAATGCAAGCACAAAAAAAGCCCGCCCTTACGGACGGACTTTTCAGCATAAACCGGATTATTTACGGATACCCAGTTTAGCAATGATTGCACGATAGCGCTCGATGTCTTTGCTAGCCAGGTAGTTCAGCAGGCCACGACGTTTACCTACCAGTTTCAGCAGGCCACGACGAGAATGATGATCTTTTTTGTGCTCTTTCAGATGCTCGGTCAAATATTTGATGCGTTCGGTCAGAACTGCGATTTGTACCTCAGAAGAACCGGTGTCACCTTCATGACGTGCGTTTGCCAGAATTACTGCTTGTTTAGCTTCGCTAGTTAACATTGTTTGTTTCCTCCTAAAATTTCAAATTGCCATAAGCGTAGCAGCCGTTGGAGAATCGAACTGCCAGGCCTTGGTTCAAATACTATGATAGTATACCATATCTTGCCACCAGATAGCAAGTATTTTGTAAAGTTTTTTATAAAAACAGCTTTGATTTACCGCAATGCCGCTTCACAGTCATGCTTATCCTGCGCCAGCTGCTGCTTGAGCTGCTCAATGCCGGCAAATTTTACTTCGCCGCGGATGCGCTGCACAAACTGCACCGTGAGCTGCTTACCGTAAAGGTCCCCGGTAAAATCAAAGATGTTCGTTTCCAGACGCGGTTTGGCAACATCGCCAAAGGTCGGATTGTAACCAATATTGGCCATGCCGTGATAGCTTTTGCCGTTGACAATTACCCGCACAGCATACACTCCCCCCAGAGGAACCGCAACATGAGCATTCTCCAGCTCAATGTTGGCCGTAGGATATCCCAGCAGTCTGCCACGCTCGTTGCCGTGCGCCACCGTGCCGCTGATGCTGTAGCTGCGCCCCAGCATGTCGGCAGCCTTTGCTACCTCGCCTGCGGCAATCAGCCGGCGGATAGCGGTACTGCTGATAACAGTTGTGCCCTCACTTACCAGCTCGCGCACAATCAGCTCAAAGCCCATGGCTTTGGCGGAAGCAGCCAACGTATAGACAGTTCCCTGTCCGCGGCAGCCGTAGGTGAAGTTGGCACCGACTACCAGACAGCTGTAATCAAGCTGCTGCAGTCGCTGCAAAAACTCCTGCGGCGAAAGGTCGGCCACCTGCTGATTAAAGGGAATGTCCACCAGCACATCCACGCCAAGCTGCTGCAAAAGCTCCTGCTTTTGCGCGCCTGTTATCAGCGCCGGCGGCACCATGCCCGGACGAATCCATTCAAAGGGGTGGTTGCTGAAGGTAAATACCGCCAGCTGCGAATTACATTCATGCGCCTTATCCCTTGCGGTTTCAATTACATCAAGATGACCGCGATGCAAACCGTCAAAGGTACCCAATGCTACCACACAGGGAGCGGAAAATTTATGCAGTTGTTCTAAAGAAGTAATAATCTCCATGCTTATTCCTCTGGCATCGGGTAATGCTCTAAGATTTTTTCTGCCTGCAGGCGCTCCTGCTCACAGCGGACGATGCCTAAGAATTCATCCCCCGGCCCCAGCAGGACGTATCTGCCGTCGGCAGTCTGCGCCACCGTTGTGCGTACACCATTAGTAATGCGCGCCGCCTGACGCGCGTTCACCTTGAGCTTGGGCAGCTCAGCAACGGCAGTCAGCGGCTCTGCGGCACAGGCCTCGGGATTCTCCGCAATTTCCTGCAGCGTGCAGGCCTTGTCAATCGTGTAGACTCCCACCTGGGTACGCAGCAAAAAGCTCATCGTACCGCAGGTTCCCAGCGCCGTTGCCAAATCTTCGCCCAAAACGTGGATATAGGTGCCCTTGGAGCAGGCCACGCGCACGGTAAAGCTAGTTGCCGTATAATGCAGAAGCTCCAGCTTATAGACCTCAATCGGACGTGCGGTGCGTTCCACCTCTACGCCCTGACGTGCCAGCTGATACAGCTTTTTGCCGTTGATTTTGATTGCCGAATACATCGGCGGCAGCTGCATTTGCTTGCCGGTAAATTGCGCCAGCACCGCTTCCAGCTCCTGTTTGCTGAATGCAGGCACAGGCATCGTTTTGACAACCTCACCGCTGTCATCGCCGGTAACTGTCTGCGCTCCCAGCGTAAATTCAGCAATATATTCCTTGCGGCCTTCTACAGCAAATTCCAGCAGACGAGTTGCACTGCCCGCAAAAACAGGAAGAACTCCTGCCGCGTCAGGGTCAAGAGTTCCCCCATGTCCGATTTTCTTTGTGTTAAGCACGCGCCGCAAAAAACCGATAACATCATGCGATGTCATCTGTGGTGGTTTTAATACATTAAAAATTGCGTCCATATTAAACCAATTTGCCCAATGCCTCCAGCAGCTGAGTGCGAGCCTCCTCTACCGGTGCATAAATCGTACAGCCTGCTGCCCGCAGATGACCGCCGCCGCCGAAGGCTACAGCCACAGCGGATACGTCAACGCTCTTGGAGCGCATGCTCACGCGCGTTACCGCCGGCTCAACGGCCTTGAACATAATAGCTACGTCAACGCCTTCAATATAGCGCGGGTAGGACACAAAGCTGTCGGTCTGGACATCCTTGTCATATAAATCGTTGGTAATTGTGAGATAAGCAATTTTGCCTTCATAAGCGAAGGTCAGCGAAGGCAGTACCTTGGCCAGCATCTCTACCGTATCACGGGAGCGCACGTCCAGTGCATCGCTGATTTCGTTAGGCTGCACGCCGTATTCCAGCAGCTTGGCAGCATTACGCATAGTTTTCGGCGTAGTGTTGGCATAGCGGAACGAGCCGCAGTCTGTGCTGATTGCTGTGTAAAAGCAGGTAGCAATTTCCTTATCAAAGGGCCATTGCATAGCCATGAACAGATCACACATTACCTCGCCTACGGCTGCTGCCTTGGCATCCAAGTAGAGATATTCGGCAAAGCGTTCGTTGGAAATGTGGTGGTCGATGTTCAGCAGTGTTTTGGCTTCCACAACCTCGGACACCAGACCAATACGGTCAAAGGAGCTGGCATCAATAACTACCAGCAAATCCGTCTGCAGCTTGCTGCCCTCTACCGGGCGTTCACACAATTCAATACCGGGAATAAAGCTAAAGCTTTTGTTGATAACATCATCACAGAAAACAGTAACCTGCTTACCCTGTGCCAGTAAAAAGCGTGCCAGTCCCAAAGTGGAGCCCAGGGTGTCACCATCCGGGCTTACATGGGTGCACAGCACAATTTTTTCTGCCGCCAGCAGCATAGCGCCTGTTTCCTGCAGGCTAAGCTCCTTACTCATGCTCTGCTTCCTCGGCTGCAGGCTTTTCTTCCTGCTTAATCTTATCTAAAATGCTCTGAATATGCGCACTGTATTCTGCGGAGGTATCCTTCTGCAGAATCAGGGTCGGTGCAAAGCGCAGGCGGATGCGTTTGGCAATTTCCGTACGCATAAAGCCTAATGCCTTGTTCAGAGCCTTCCAGGTTTCATCCTGTTTATCCTTGGGACCATACATGCTGATGAAAATCTTTGCATAGCTCATGTCATCTGTCAGCTCCACGCCAGTTACGGTAACAAACTGAATGCGCGGATCCTTGACATCATGCAGCAGCATTTTGCTGATTTCGTGCTTGATGGCCTCCTGTACTTTTTCTACTCTAAGTCTTGCCATTTTCTTTTCCTCTATATATAGATACAGACTGACGTACAGGCAGCAGCTGCGGGGAATGCGGCGTATACGGCCGGCATTCCTGCGCAATGTGCCTTATGCGGCAGACTATTCTACTGCGATTTCTTCCATGTCGTATACTTCAAAGATATCGCCCTCTTTAAGGTCGCTGAATTTCTCTAAAGTGATACCACATTCAAAGCCTTGGGCAACTTCCTTCACATCGTCCTTGAAGCGGCGCAGAGATTCGATAACGCCCTCGTGAACAACGATGCCGTCACGTACAACACGAACCTTGGAGCTGTTGGTAACCTTACCTTCAACTACATAACAGCCGGCAATCTTCAGCTTGGAAATAGTAATCAGCTGACGGATTTCTACGCGGCCTTGGATAACCTCTTTAAATTTAGGAGCAAGCATACCCTTGATAGCAGCCTCAACGTCGTTGATTGCGTCGTAAATTACACGGTAGGTGCGTACGTCAACCTTCTCGGTTTCGGCAGCCTTACGCGCGTTAGCGTCAGGGCGAACGTTAAAGCCGATAATCAGTGCGTTGGCAGCGGATGCCAGCATTACGTCGGACTCGGTGATAGCGCCTACGCCTGCATGGACAACGGCAACCTTAACCTCATCGTTTTTGATTTTTTCCAGGGATGCCTTCAATGCTTCGATGGTACCCTGAACGTCAGCCTTAACAACGATGTTCAGCTCTTTGATTTCGCCTTCTTTAATGCGTTGGAACAGGTCATCCAGAGAAACCTTGGAGTTCAGCTTGATTTCTTCTTCCTTCTTCTTGGCGATACGTTTTTCGGCAACGCCGCGGGCAGTCTTTTCATCGGTGCTGTCGAGGATATCGCCGGCAGCTGGTACATCATTCAGGCCCAGTACCTCTACAGGGGTAGAAGGAAGAGCCTTCTTAACTTTTTCGCCACGGTCATTGATCATTGCACGAACCTTACCATAGGAGGTGCCGGCAATAATGGTATCACCGATATGCAGAGTACCGCGTTGTACCAGTACGGTAGCAACCGGGCCGCGGCCTTTATCCAGCTGTGCCTCGATGATGGTGCCGTGAGCAGGCAGATTCGGGTTAGCCTTCAGCTCCTGCATTTCAGCAACCAGCAGAATCATTTCCAGCAGGTCGCTGATGCCGGTTTTCTGATGTGCGGACACCGGTACCATAATAGTGTCGCCGCCCCAATCCTCAGGAATGAGCTCATGCTCAGCCAGCTGTTGTTTAACGTGATCCGGATTTGCTCCCGGACGGTCAATTTTATTGATAGCTACAATGATAGGTACCTTTGCAGCCTTAGCATGGTTGATAGCCTCGATGGTCTGCGGCATTACACCGTCATCTGCTGCTACAACCAGAATTGCAACGTCGGTTACCTGTGCGCCGCGGGCACGCATAGCTGTGAAAGCCTCATGGCCCGGGGTATCCAGGAAAACAATCTGCTTGCCCTGGTAGTTTACCTTATAAGCACCGATGTGCTGGGTAATACCGCCGGCCTCGCGGGAAGTAACGTTGGTTTTGCGGATAGCGTCCAGCAGGGAGGTTTTACCATGGTCAACGTGGCCCATAACGGTAATAACCGGCGGACGCGGAACGCGTTTTTCAGGCGGATCGTCAACCTCGGGAATCTCGGTCGGATCCTCTTCCGGAGCCTTTTGGCCAACCTCTACGCCGAAGTTGTCGCCGATAAGCTGTGCGGTATCAAAATCGATATCCTGGTTGATGGTAACCATTACGCCCAACATGAAGAGAGCCTTGATTACTTCATTAACCTCACGCTTAATGAGCTTGGAAAATTCCTGTACATTGATAGATTCGCCGATTTCAACGTAGGTCGGACGAACGATTTCTACCGGAGCCTGTTGTTGCTTCGGTGCGGGCTTCTTGCCGCCGCGGTTTACCGGCATCTGATGGCCGGCGCTGCGGTTCGGACGGCTTTCGCGGGTAGCGTAGCTGCCCTTAATCTGCGGCTTGTTGTCCTTACGGCTCTTGCCTGCGTTGCGACCGCCCTGACGGTTATCGCGACCGCCTTCGCTGCGACCGCTGCTGCGGCCACCGCTAACCTGTGCACGGCTTTCACCATGTACGCTCGGGCCCTGCTGGCTCTTAGGACCTACAAAGATACCGCCCTGGCGTTGTTGGCCGTTGCGGTTACCCTGACGGTTGCCCTGACCGCCCTGCTGACCGTTGCGGTTTTGCGGACGGCCTTCGTTACGGCCACCCTGGCCGCCTTGACGGTTGCCCTGCTGGCCACCGCGGTTCTGCTGCGGACGGCCTTCGTTGCGGCCGCCCTGACGATTTTCGTTACGCCCTTGTTGAGCGTTGTTGTTATTGCGTTGATTTTGTTGCTGATTTTGTTGCATATTCCTCTGTCCGTTATTCCTATTCATATTGTTATCGTTTCTTTTAGCTGTAGCCTGCGGATGCGCAGGAGCAGCCGGTTTGCTGACATCACGTTTTTCCGTCTTCGCCGGTTTGGGCGGTTCTGGTTTTTTATCGTATGCTTTACGGATAACAGACATAGCCTTGTCATCAGCTGCACTAAAATTAGTTTTTTCGATATTATTTTTCTTCAACAGGTCAATGACCTCATTTACCGGTTTGCCATAATCCTTGGCAACCTCATATATTCTTTTATTACCCATTCATCCACCTCCAGACCAGATAATAAGAAGCAGATTCATCTGCGGAGCTTGCACAAGCTGCGCAGACAACTGTGATTTAAATCATTATTTTTTCAACAGCATGTTGGCAAAATTCGCATCGGTAATAGCCACAGCTATTCTAGGTCCTTTGCCGATTGCATAGCCCAGCTCATTGCGCGTCAACAGCTCAATGACCTGCACGCCTGCCATCTCTGCCAGGAAATAAATTTCCTTTTTTGAATTAGGGGCAGCATCTTGTGCCAAAACAAGTACCTTGACCTTGCCGCTTTTCAAGGCAGCACGCACAGCTGTATCGCCGGAAGCGGTTTTACCTGCCTTTTGCGCCAACCCTAAAGCAAATGCGACATTATTGCCTGCCATGTTCAAAATCCTCCAGCAGCTGCTTGAGCACGTCTTCGCCGATAGGCTTTTCCAAAGCACGTTCCAGACGTTTTTCCTTCACAGCCTTGGTAATGCATTCCTTATCGGGGCAGACATATGCACCACGTCCGTTTTTCTTGCCGGTAAGATCAAGGCTGACCTCACCCTCAGGCGAACGTACAACGCGCAGCAGAGCCTTTTTATCCTTCATTTCATTGCAGCCTAAGCATTTACGCTGCGGAATTTTTTTTACCTTCATCATGCTTCTTCCACGGGAGCAGGCTCAGCAGCAGCCTCTTCGGCAGCCTGAGTTTCGCTCTTAATATCAATTTTCCAGCCGGTCAGCTTAGCAGCCAGGCGGGCATTTTGGCCTTCCTTGCCGATAGCCAGGGACAGCTGGTAATCCGGTACGACAACGCGGCAGATTTTATCTGCTTCGTTAACGGTTGTCTTAACAACCTTTGCCGGGCTCAGAGCATTGGCAACATATTGTGCCGGATCTTCACTGTATTTTACAATATCAATCTTTTCACCGCGCAGCTCGTTGACAATAGTCTGCACACGCATGCCCTTGTGGCCTACGCAGGCACCTACCGGATCAACATTGCTGTCAGCGGTATATACGGAAATTTTGGAGCGCATACCGGGCTCGCGGGCAACGGATTTGATTTCAACAACACCGTCATGGATTTCCGGAACCTCCAGCTCAAACAAGCGCTTCAGCAGGCCGGGATGAGTGCGGGAAACCATAATCTGCGGTCCCTTGTTGGTGCGCTTAACCTCAACAATATAGGTTTTCATACGCTCATGGTATTGGTAGATTTCACCGGGAATCTGCTCGTTCGGAGTCAGCACAGCTTCAACCTTGCCCAAATCGATATAAACGTTTTGGTTTTCCATGCGCTCGATAATACCGGTAACAATATCGTTGGCACGGCTTTGGAAGCGTTCATATACCTGTCCGCGCTCTGCCTCACGGATACGCTGTACAACAAACTGCTTAGCGTTTTGGGCAGCGATACGGCCGAAGTTTTTCGGAGTAACCTCAACCTCTACGATATCGCCGGCAAGATACTGCGGGTTGATTGCCTGAGCATCCTCCAAAGTCATTTCGTTAATGCCGTCAGCCTCACCATCAACTACAGTGCGCTGAGCATATACATGAATTTCACCGGTTTCTTTATTCATTTCAACACGGACATTCTGGTTTGTGCCTGTGTTCTTCTTGTAAGCGGCAACCAAAGCGTCATCAACAGCCTGGAACAAAAGCTCGGGGTCAATACCCTTTTCCTTTCCTAATTCCTGGATTGCTGAGATAAAATCTGCGTTCACTTAATAAGCCTCCTATTTCTTAAATTAAAAGTCTATATGCGGTCTGATATTCGCAATCAGCCTACGTTCAATGCGGTCAGGATTTTTGAATTCCTTACCTTTAATAATCTTTTTAACCTGTACAGCTTCGTCATCATGTGCTACCAGAATGCCGGTCAGATTTTTCATTCCCTCCCACGGAGTATAGAACATAATGTCAACCTTGGTGCCGTAGGCAGCTTCAAAGTCCTTGTCCTTCTTCAGCGGACGGTCAATGCCCGGAGAAGAAACCTCTAAAAAGTATTTGTCGGGAATAGGATCCTCTGCATCCAGAATCTCCGTCAGCTTTTCGCTCACCATCTGGCAGTCATCAATTTCAACTCCACCAGGCTTATCGAGAAAAATCCGTAGGTACCAGTCCTTTTCACGCACATATTCTACATCAACCAGAGTAAGCCCGGTATCCTGCAGAAGGGGTTCTACCATTGCGGTAATCAGTGCTTCAACTTCTTTTGCCTGCATCATTTTCACCTCCATATTAAGTTTTTCTTTCTGTATTAACCTTACGGCCAACACCTGCCTCAGCCGCAAATGCGTCAGAAACATCGTAATAAGCGGAAAGAGCGGGCTTTAAACCCACTCTTTCACAAGTCATACTTATTTTGGCTATCCTTATTATAGCATCTGTTGACAAGTCTTGCAAGTAGCTTACGCTATATCTAGTTATTATATGTTAAATTTTATACAGAAAAATGCTAAATCTGCCACGTAAAATGTATACACTGCGCTTTCCCTTGTCAGTGGCAAAAATATCTGCTACAGTAATACAGTAAACAGATAGAGATTGTGGAAAAAGTGTCAGTTTGGACAAGAGCGCTTTATCGACAAGCTTTTTATGAAAGGTGGTATTTTTATGTCCTATAATTTTGATGCTGCTGTTTCTCCCTTTATTAAAGCACTGCCTCCCTCCGGTCTGGCAAAGTTTCTTGATATTATGGCCGCTAACCCCAACATCGTACCTCTCAGCGTAGGCGAACCCGATTTTGATATTCCGCAGGCTGTCAAGGATGCCGAAATCAACAGCATCTGCGAAGGCAAAAACTGCTATACTCCTACGCTCGGCCTTTTGGAGCTGCGCAAAGCAATTGCGGATGATATCCATAAAAACTATGGCGTGAAATACGATCCGAAAACCGAAATCATGGTAACCGTCGGTGTCAGCGAAGCACTGTACACCACTATTACTACCATTATGCATCCCGGTGACGAAATTATTCTTCCCGAGCCCTGCTACGTTGCCAACAAGGCCTGCGTTATTCTGGCAGGCGGCAAGCCTGTTTCCGTAGAAACATATCAGGAAAACGGCTTTGTGCCTACTATCGAAGATTTGGAAAAGGCTGTTACGCCCAAAACCAAGGCTATTATGCTTGGCTATCCCAACAACCCGACCGGCGCTATTATGAGCAAGGAGCAGATTAAGGCTATCGGCGACTGGGCTGTAAAGCATGACCTGATTGTCATCAGCGACGAGCTTTATGCTCATCTTACCTACGGCGGCAAAACACACACCATGTTCACCCACTTCCCGGAATTCCGCGACCGCACCATTATTTTCAACGGCTTCTCCAAAGCCTACGCTATGACCGGCCTGCGTCTTGGCTATATCATGGCACCGGCGTCAATCATCAACGCTATGAACATCCTGCATCAGTATGTTGTGCTCTGCCCCAACGTTACGGCACAGTACGGCGCGATTGCGGCACTGAAATACTGCCGTCAGGACGTTGACAATATGGTTGCCGAATACAGCCGCCGCCGTCAGATTATGATTGACGGCTTCCACAAGATGGGACTGCCGCTGTATGAGCCCGAAGGCGCCTTCTATGTCTTCCCCTGCATCAAGGAAACCGGCCTTTCCAGCATGGAATTTGTTGAAAAGCTGCTTGAGGAGCAGGAAGTTCTCGTAATCCCCGGCAATATCTTCGGTGCCGGTGGCGAAGGCTATATCCGTTGCTCCTATGCTTACAGTGAAGAAATCCTGCACAAGGCACTGGAGCGCATCGCCCTCTTCGTAACGAAATACAGAAATCTGAACAAAGCAAAATAACTGTTATGCTGATTCCATATTAGACAAGTTCTTTTATCATGTAGTATAATATACGCAGCTGATAAAATATCAGCCGACGATTTTTGTATTTATCTAATCCCTTCCACTTCGTCTCACTCCTTCCGTGAGACACAAGACAGAAAAAACACGGTGCATAATGCCCGTGTTTTTTTCTTTTGCATCGATATAATCATCTTCTTAAACTCGATATTTCTCCCGAAATTAAAGCTGCTGTCTCCGGCTTCATCCGAAGACAGCAGCTTCTTTGCGTCAAAGCATCTATGCATTTTTATCTCAAATTAAAGCTTACTGCGCGCGTAACGCGACAGCATGCGTTCTGCCCGTACTTGTCTTTGGCAGGACTGAAGCGCCATTTGTTGACTGCCGTCACAACGCTGTTATCCATAGCACCGTTGCCTGAGGAACCGACAACCGTTACATCCTCTACACTGCCATCAGCACCCACCAGAATGCGTACAGTTACTACACCGGTTGCGCCGCTATTGCGTGCGGACGCAGGATATACAGGTGCGACCTCACGCAGCAGGCGTGGCGGCTTGACTGGCACGCCGCGGCCTTCGCCGCTGCCATTACCGTTGCCGCTTCCGCTGCCGCTTCCGCTGCCTGTTCCGGTACCAGTGCCTGTACCTGTACCGCTGCCGGCAGGATTACCGGCAGGAGCCTTCGGTCCGGGGGCTGCCGTTGCCTTTTTCCTGACAACCTTCTTTTGCGGTTTAGGCTTCAGTTTTTGGTCAATAATATCCTCCAGGCTTTGGATGATAGGCTCTTCCTGCTGCTCCTCCTGTTCGATTTCTTCCTCCTCAGCTTCAGCGCCGCCACCGCCGCCCTCCAAAGAAACCTCTAAAATTTCTGGAGGCGTATGCACAAAGCGGTAGCCGAAAATGCCAAGGCCGGCGGCAAGAACAAGATGCACAGCCAAGGCTACGGCAAATCCCTTGCCAAATCGCTTCTGTTCATCCTTCATTTGCGCTCACCCGTATCCGTAGCCAAACCGAAGCGTGTGACACCTGCTCCCTTCATTTTATCCATCAGCTGGATAATAGTTTTATAGGGCGCTTCGTCCTCTGCTCTGATAATAACCGAGAAAGAGGAATCATGCTTGCTTTCAATCGCAGCATTCTGAACCAGCATATCCATCTCGATTTTATTTTCATCAAGATAAAGGCTGCCGTCCTTTTTGATTGTTACATTAAAATTGCTCTTGCTGACATTCTCCGAATGCCGAGCAACAGGCAGGCGGATAGGAATCGTCTTGACCTCGCTCATATACATAGTGCTGACAATGAAAAATACCAGCAGCAGGAAAATCATATCAATCATCGGACTGAGCATGATTTCCGGTGACTTCATCACTCTTTTACGACGTCTGCGCATTTTCTGACACCGCCCCTCATTTGCTCTGCTCGTTAGCTTTGAAAATATCAACCAGCGTATCTGCGACCTCGTTGATATTCAGAGTTTCGGTTTTGATTTTGCTTGTAAGATAAGCATGGATACACATACCCATAATGGCAATGCACAGGCCGAAAACTGTAGTAATCAGCGCTTCGCCGATACCTGCGGTAACAGCCATCGGATTCTGTGTTCTTTCGTTCAAAGCATTAAAAGAAGAAATCATACCGGTAATCGTACCAAGCAAACCGAGCATCGGTGAAAGACCGATAACAACGCTCAGATAGTTGATATTTTTCTCCAGGCTGTCGATAATACGGTCAGCCTTGGTATAGACTATAGTTTCCAGACGCTGGCCGAGGTCACCCTTAATATCCAGAATTTCCTTAGCCATGGCAGCAGCCTCGCCCTTGCTCTGCTCTGCCAGTTCACTGGCGCCAACCAGATTAAAGTCATTCATCATGCGGCAGAAGCTGCTCGCGAACTTTTCTCCGGAAATAGCCTTTTTATAGAAAAGATATCGTTCCACACCAATAGCAATAGCGGCAAAGGAACACATCAGCAGTGGCCACATACAGGGACCACCCTTAACAAAATAATCAACAGCTCCGGCAAAAATACTCATACTTAAACCTTCTTTCAAAAAATAACGCTGCAATTTTTTTGCGACAAATCGCAAGCTCATCATCCGCCTATACACAGCGGAAGGAAGTCGGCACAGCTCCCATATCTGATACTTGTTGCTATTTACTAGATGTTTATATTATAGCCTCTTTACTAATCTGCGTCAAGAAAGCACAAACTATATAAACAAAGGCAGTACAGGGAAAATTCCCCGTACTGCCCAAAGATTTATGTTATTTGAAATACTTGGCGAAGGCCTGCGCCGCCGCCGACTGTACCTCTGCATTAAAGGCTGTGTACCGCTCGAGCAGTAAACGTCCCTCCGGCGTCAGCACGCTACTTCCACCGCTTTTGCCGCCTGCCGTGCTGCTCACCAGCGCAAAGCCCAGGTCTGCCTCCGCACGCCGCAAAATCTTCCACGCCTTGCTGGCCGACATACCCATAGCCTTGTAGGCAGCACTCAGCGAACCGGTGGCCTCAATGCGCTGCAAAAGCTCCGCCACGCCCTTGCCGAAATCTATGCTTTCATTGTACACGCGCACCTTCACATGATAATGCTGCGGGTCTGCGTAGGTCATTTTACCACCCCTTGCCGAAGCCGCAGGCAGGATAGGTGCACACTGCGCAGTTCAGGCAAAGTCCGCCCTCGCCCAACGCTGCCAGCTCGTCAGCCGTAACCATGTCACAGGCCAGCACACGCGGCAGCACCAGGTCGAAAACAGTGCGCTTAGCATACATCACACAGCCCGGCAGGCCCAGAACAGGCACCTGCTTTTCGCCGTAATACGACAGCAAAAACATTGCCCCCGGAAGCACAGGCGCACCGTAAGACACAATGCGTGCGCCGGTGTTTTTTATTGCCAACGGTGTGCGGTCATCCGGATCAACGCTCATGCCGCCGGTGCAGAGCACCATTTCCGCGCCCTTTTCCTCAATTGCGGTTTTAATCGCAGCGGTAATCTGCTCCGGTTTATCATCCAGCACCTGCTTATAAACTACCTCTACGTTGAACTCGGCCAGCTTTTCCTCCAGCACGGGCGTAAAAGTATCCTTAATGCGTCCGTGGAATACCTCGCTGCCGGTTGCCAGTACGGCAGCCTTTTTGATTTTATACGGCAAAAGCTGCAGCAGCGGTTCATCACCGCACAGCTCACGCACACGCTGCATTTTTTCCTTTTCGATAACCAGCGGTATAATACGTGTACCGCAGAGCTTATCGCCCTTTTTCACCGGCGTATTTCCGTGACGCGTCGCAATCATAATCTGTCCGAAGCTGTTCACCTGACGCAGACGCGCGCCGTCTACCTTGAACAGACCGTCAGCAGCGGCGGCCAGCTCAATCTTGCCCTCTTTCACAGGCGATTCATCCATCATAGTGTTTTTGCAGATGTCACACAAAATGCGTGCAGCATCATTTTCGTGCAGCATGCTTTCGTCTGCCTCCCACACATATAAATGCTCCTTGCCGATGGAAAGCAGCACCGGAATATCCTCTGGCTGCACCACATGTCCCTTGCGGAACACGGCATCCTTGGTAACGCCCTTGATAATCTGTGTCAGGTCATGGCAGAGAACACTGCCGACCGCATCCTCAGTACGAATTAATTTCATATTTATCTACCTCTTATTCAGCCTGCGCAAAGCCGTAGGCGGCAAAAATCTTCATAGCCTCTTCTGTCTGCAGGAAGGCAGCAAAATCCTTGGCAGCCTCAGCCTGCGGAGCCTTCGCCAACACGCCGATAGGATAAATTACCGGCTTCTTTAGCGAGCCTGCCGGAGCTTCAGCCCCAACAGTTACCTTGTCCTTCAAAAGCGCTGCATCGGTAGCGTAAACAAGGCCTGCATCGGCACTGCCTTCGGCAACCCAGTTCAGCACTTGTGTTACGTTAGTACCAAGGCTTACTTTGCCTTGAATACCGTCCCATTGGCCAAGCTTGGTCAGCGCTTCCTTGGCATATTGGCCTGCAGGAACACTTGCCGGATCGCCGATAGCAGGATGCTTAGCCTTGCTGAAATCCTCAAAGCCTTTGATTGCGCTGCCGCTTTTAGGCACAATCAGCACCAGCTTGTTTTCCAGCAGCGGCTTTACAGTGCTCTTGTCCATATAGCCCTTGTCGCTAAGTGCGTTCATCTGCTTGTTGGCCGCAGAAATAAACACATCCGCTGCCAGACCGCTTTCAATCTGTGCCTGCAGCTTGCCGCTGGCATCGTATACGCCTTCAATTTTGATTTCCGGATGCTTTTGCTGATACAGCGGAATGAGCTTTTGCGTAAATACCTTTTCCATGCTGGCAGCAGCAGCCAGACGCAGTGTTTTGCCTGCCTGCGGTGCAGCAGCCTGCTTATCATCGCCGCCGCAGCCTGCAGCCATAACAGCTAACATTAAAGAAAAAGCTAAGCATAAGAGTTTGTTCATTTTACTCCCCCTGTTGTTGTTTAGTTTTATATAAGTAAACATTAAGACCGATAACTACCAAAAGGCAGATGCCCACAATTACGGCCACATACCAGCCTGCAGCATCCCAATCGCCTGCCGCTACGGCAGAATAAACTGCGAGCGGCAGCGTGCGTGTGCGTCCTGCAATATTTCCGGCAATCATTGCCGTAGCGCCGAATTCACCCAGACCGCGGGCAAAGGCCAGCAGACCGCCGGCAATAATGCCCGGCAGTGCATTCGGCAGATGAATACGCCAGAAAATGCGCCATTCCGTCATGCCCAGCGACCGCGCCGCCTCCAACATGCCCTTATCAACCTGCGACAAGGCTCCGCGCGCACTGCGGTACATAAGCGGCAGCGAAATTACCGCTGCTGCCAGCACCGTCGCCAACCAGCTGAAGGCTATTTTTATGCCCGTCAGCTGATAAATAAGCTGGCCTAAAAAGCGGTTATTGCCGAAAAAATACAGTAAAAAGAAGCCTGCTACCGTAGGAGGCAGCACCATCGGCAGTGTTATTACAGCGTCGGCAAAAATCTTCAGGCTTTGGCTCTGCAGCCGTTCCACCCACCAGGCAATAATTACGCCGATAAAGAAAACTATTGTGATTGTTGCTGCCGCAGTATGCAGCGAAATCCACAGCGGCGACCAGTCAATAGCGCTCATTTTCTTGCACAGTCATGGGCGCTGCCCTTTAAGATACGCAGTCCATGCTCCAGCTGCGGCAAAACGATTGCCAACGCTTCCTCCACCGCTTTGGTGCTGCCCGGCAGATTCACAATCAGCGTCTGTCCGCGCACTACGCTCACGCCGCGGCTCAGCATTGCCCGCCGCGTAATTTTGAGTGATTCCGCACGGATGGCCTCCGCAATACCGGGCACGTTACGTGTAGCCACCGCCATTGTTGCCTCCGGTGTAACATCACGCAGCGAAAGTCCTGTGCCGCCTGTTGTGATAATCAGATCAACCTGTCTGCTGTCCGCCAGACGTATCAGCTCACGTTCAATTCTCTTCTGCGCATCGGGAAGCAAAACCTGCTCCACAATTTCGTAGCCTGCCTCTGCCAACAGCTCTGCTGCCCGCGGGCCGCTGGTATCAACACGCTCACCCGCTGCACCCTTATCAGAAAGCGTCATTACCGCCGCACGCAAAGGTACGTCGGCTGCAGGCAGAGTCACCTCCAGCTCCATGCCGCTGCGCAGAACGCCGCCATGCTCTACCGTAGCAAAAACGCCCTCACGCGGCATAATGCAGTCGCCCACACGCGCAAAAATCGTGCAGTGGCTGTGGCATTCCTTGCCAATCTGCGTCAGCTTCATCACTACGTCACCACTGCGCATGATGCTGCCTACCGGCAGCTTTTTGAAGTCAATACCGCTTACGAGAATATTTTCACCGAAGGCACCGATAGCGGCATCACCGCCGCGCGCATTGAATTCATCCACCTTTTCCGCACTCAGCAAACTCACCTGACGGTGCCATTTCCCGGCGTGAGCATCACCCTCGATGCCGAAATTTTCTTTGAGAACAATCTCATTAACAGGATGTTTTTCCGTACCCTTCTTTTCACTGATACATACAGCCTTGATTATACCCTTTATGCTTGCTTCCATACGAAATCACCACTCTTTCCGCCTGCCTTACTAAGCAGATGCACATCTGTAATCACCATTGCCTTGTCCACGGCCTTACACATATCGTAAATTGTCAGGAGCGCAATCTGCACGCCTGTCAGTGCCTCCATCTCCACGCCTGTCTTGCCCGTAGTTTTTACCAGACATTGCGCCTGTACGGCATAGCTGCCGTTTTCCGCCAACAGCTCAAAATCTACCGTGCACTTCGTCAGCTGCAGCAGATGACACAGCGGAATCAGCTCACTGGTGCGCTTGGCCGCCATAATTCCGGCAACACGCGCTACGCCCAGCACATCACCCTTGGCCATACTGCCGGCAGCAATCTTTTCATATATTTCCCTGCTTACGCAGATTTTTCCCTGCGCCACGGCAACCCTTGCGGTATCAGCCTTATCGCTGACATCCACCATCAGAGCATTGCCCGCAGCGTCAAAATGTGTAAATTCACTCATTGTCTGCTCCTTCAAAGCCTGTATTTATCCGCCTATCTGGCTCATATTAAAGCGCGCTGCTTTTACATCAAAGCTGTGTCCCGCAGGCTTAGCGTAAATAATCTCCTGCATCGCCTTAACTAAATCTGCATCACTTGCGCCGTCACGCAGCAAGCGCTTGAGGTTCATGCCCTCGTTACAGTAAAGACAGGGCTTCAGCATGCCCACGGAGGTAAGGCGTACCCTGTTGCAGACAGCGCAGAATTTATTATGCAGCGGTTCGATAAAGCCCACCGGCATTTTATAGCCGCCGATGCGCCAATAACTTGCGGGACCGTTGCCGTAACGCTGCGCGTCACGCTGCAGCTGTAAGCCTGCCTGCTCCAACAGACTGCGAATTTCACTGCCGCTTAGACCTTGCAGATTAGTGTTGCAGTCCAACGGCATCAGCTCGATAAAGCGCAACGGCGCATTATAGCTGTGCGCCAACTTCAACAGCTGCATAATATCGGTCAGGCCATTTTCTGCTAAGGGCACACAGTTCAGCTTAAACGGAATCCCTGCAGACTGCAGCTCCTGCAATGATTTCAGAACGCTGTCGAGGCTGCCGCCGGTAAGCTCTGTATAATACGCTGCATCCAGCGTATCAAGGCTCACATTGATGCTGTCTACACCCGCTGCAATAAGCGCTGGCAGCTGCTGCGAAAGCAGTGTGCCGTTCGTCGTCAGCGTTACCTGCTCCACGCCTTCCGTTTGCTTCAGGCTGGCGATAAAATCGCTGCAGCCCTTGCGTAATAGCGGTTCGCCGCCGGTGATTTTGAATTTGCGGATGCCAAGCTGCAGCGCAGCGCGGCAGATACGCAAAAGCTCCTCATAGCGCAAAATCTCATTATGTGGCACATGCTCACTCACCTCTGGCTGACAATAGCGGCAATGCAGATTGCAGCGGTCGGTAAGGGAAATGCGCAGGTAATCTATTTTGCGATTGTATTGGTCATACATGATTGTAGTCCTTTTTTACGTGAATTAAAATTAGTTTACAAAGCGTGAACAAAGAGTATCCCAACCCTTCCGTCTGCTCGCTATGCTCGCATCCACCTCCCCTTTCAGGGGAGATATAATTGTATTTTGAAACTCTAACTTTTATATGCTCCCTGAAAGGGAGCTGTCATCGCCGTAGGCGATGACTGAGGGTTGTGCTTGCGACAAACTGGGTCTTAGCGTCAAGGGAGCTGGTGACTGAGGGTTGTACTCTGCGATATTTTAATTGCTCAATTCAGTAATGAAGCAAAATGTGGTCAATTCCCCTCGTCACTCTCACCCGAGAATAACGCTTGCCAAAACAAATGTGGTCTTGCAACCACATTTGTTTTCAGCTTTTGACATACTCCCTACACTTAATCCCTACGGTATTTGAAGTGGGGGATTCTAGGATACAAACGAGCCATGCCCTTCCTGCAAGCAGGATATAGGTCTTACTGATTCTCTCCTGCTGGATGATGTCCCATCCAGATGTTATGTATTACTCCACAGTCTAATTATAGCATACATACCATTTGTTCGCCATCAATTGCTTGCGCAAATTCGGCGAACCACCATTCATCTCCTCCCTAAGAGGCAGGAGTCTTCTGGCTAAAAAGATAAACGACTCCAAAACCCCTTCTTCTTCTCCCTCTCCAGCTTCTCGGGCTTCACAACCTCAATCGCCTCACCATGAATAACCCTCATCGGATTCTCCTCGCTGATGCGCTTGAACTCCTCTTCCCCAGCGATTTCACGAATAACACTTGCACCTGCGCGCATATCCGTATCCCTGCCCACAGCTCTGTGCGCATCGCTGCCAATGAAGTCTACTAAGTGATTACGTAAAAGCAGCTTCGCCGCGCTCTGCGCGCTCTCGCCAAACCTTCCGGCAAAGCTTCCTGCATTGCATTGCAAAAGCAAGCCCTCCCTGCACCACTTGAGCAGCCTCTCCGTATGCGCCATCAGCTCCGGATAACGCTCCGGATGCGCCAAAATCGGCGCAACTCCCTTCAAGCGCAGCTCAAAAAATCATCTGCATACTGCGTTAGAAAGTGCATCGGCAGCTCCACCAGCATATAGGTCACGGCCTGCTTGCCGAACGCTTCCCCGTTCAAACAATAGCTGCCGTTCACTGCTAATTCATCCAGCAGCGTGCCCCCCCGAGTCAAGCAAAAGTCCACTATTTCTTCCGTTACAACAGCCGTTGGGGACATCAGCATGCGAGCACGTGCAAGCTAAAAAAAGCGTCAGCCGCTTTTCCTCCGCCTGACGCTTTTAAGAATGAATCCTTTAATGCAAGAATATTTATTTTAATTATATTGCAAACAAAAAAAGACAGCTGCTTTTTACAGCAGCTGCCAAAAAAATTTTAATTATATTTTGTTTATCCGTCTAAATTTTTTTCTCTTCAGCTTCCTCCTGCTCTATCAGATTATATCTGTCGAACAAAATCCCAGGTCTGATTTGCGGTCCAAAGAGCTTCTCATGCACATCATACTCCAGCTTTTTCTCCAGCACGCCAGTGGCATACAGACGCTGGCTGTAGAACTCATGCAGAGCGTTGCCAAATTGCACCAGCGCATCATACGGACTTCTGCCGCCAGCCGTCAGCCGCAGCTGCAAGCCATCGCCCAAATCATAGACCTGATATTGCGAAACATTGTGGAATTGAGCCAAGCCATTCGTGCGCAGCCTGTCAAACACTGCCTCCTTGCCCGGCCTGATGCTGCCATGACCTATAGACGCATCGCCAAAATGCATGCGCTCGGCCTCTGCACGCAGCAATCCCTGCGCCTCCAGCCTGTCGATGTCCAGCGAGCCCCTGCGTGCGCTCAAGGTAATATCATTACCTGTCAGCTCGCCCGCAGTGATGCTGCCGCCGCGGCTCTGCAGCGTAATGCTCTCGCTGTCAGGCGCGTCTCCATGAAGCACAATATCGTTATCAGCCAAAATCTTAAGATAGCTGCCTGCGTCCTTGCCTGTCGACAAATGCTGCAGAACGAGCTGCTTGTCGCTCAGCTGGTTAATCGCCACAGCGCCGCCCGCAATTACGCTCAGGCCATCGTTCGCCTCATCCTGTCCGTAAAGGCTGACATTCAGCGCACCTGTGCTGCCAACGCCGTTAATCGCTGTCAGATACAGGCTCTGCGCCTGAATATTGACAGCCTCCGGCTCTGCAGCCAGCTTGTTGATGCTGCCGAGGCTCGTAACCGTCGCCCTGCCGTTGCCGGTCATAAGCGTCTCGATATTGAGGTCCTTGCTTGCACGGCCAGCGAAGTTCTTCTCAAGGCTAACCTCCTCGCGTCCCTGCAGGAAGATGTCGCCCTGGCCGCCCTTAGCCGCAGCCTGAATATTGATTTTGCCCTGACCGTTGCTCGTCGTCTGCTGGATGCCCAAGGTCTGCGTTTCGTCAATCACGGCGATTTGCTTGCCATCAGCAGCCTTGCGCAGCGTAACATTCGTCACATCTGCCTGCCCCAAGGTCTTCAAATCATTAAGCGCATTGGCATTCTTATAGCTGCCGTCAGCATTCTTCGCCAAAATCCCGGTAAGCGTAATTTCCTTCGTCTCGCCGCGCTGACCGACGCTGCCGTTCGCCGTCAGCGTGATATTCCTGCCGATGACGTTCGGATCCTTCGTCGAGGTCTGGTCCAGGCTTTCTGCCGTCTTTTGCAGAATGCTCTCAGAAACAGCGTAGAGCAATGCCGTTTTGTCCCAAGCAGCATAGCTGCCCAGTCCCTTTTCCTGATTCAGTCTGCTCTTGATTTCCTGCAGCCTGCTGTTGCCGCCCTCGATGAGGCCGATATTTTTCCAGCGCTGCAGACGGCTTTCCTCGCTGCCCTTGGCCGCAGCCTCCTCCGGCAATGCATCAATTATGCTGCCTGCCGACTTCAGCGTTACGTCGCCTGTGCTCGAATAAACTCTGCCAAGGCGCAGATTGCCCTCGACCTGCTCAATATTGATATCGCCCTTCGCCTTCACGTTAATCGAAGCGCTGAGGCTGTCATCTCCGGCAGCATTCTGCCCTGCCTTAATCTTCATAGCCGAACCATCGCTGCCATCACCATAAATGCTGCCATTAGCAGCTGTCAGGTTGATACGATCCGCCTCGATAGCATTGTTGCCTGCATAAATAATATCGCCGTTGCTGGAGCTGTTCGTAATCTCAAGCAGCTTCCATCTGTAGCCACTTTCACTCAGCTCGCCGGAATTCGCATCTAGATGCAGTCTGCCCTTCGCTCCGGCGAGGTTGCTGACATTAACCGTGACCTCACCGCCAGCCTGACTCCACGATTTAAGCTTCAAGTAAACATCGTCTCCAGCTGCAATATTGATATTCTCCAGATTGCCCGTGCCGGCAACGCTGATTATGCGGCCATACAGAGCGCCGCCACTTTGCTTCACCGGCTCTCCGACATCAATCCTGCCGGAATTTATCAGTACTGTGCCCTTGGTGTTGTGGGTGATATTGCCTGCTGCATCCGTACCTTCATAAAGCTGCGTGTTGCCGATAGAGCCGCTCATCTCAATGCCGCCCATAACATTGTGCACCTTGACAGCCGACTCCTCAGCCTTCTGGCCAAGGAATTTTACTTCGATAGGATAATCTGCCTTGGCGCTGGCAAAATACGTATCCGTACTGCCCGTCTCCTCCTTCCAGGTCACCTCATGGTGCTTATGGCAGCCAAATAATCCGGTGCTATAATAACGCTCGCTTTCGATAGTACGCACAGCTTCTCCCAGCTGGTTATGCTCGTACTCCATAAAGGTTTTGCGCGTATCATTCGTCTCCTGAACCACCACGCCATCCTTGCGCGCCTCATTAGCACTGCTGCCGCTGCCTGTAAGGTTCTCCTGCGTCGACCACTCCTGCAGATCCTTATCCTTCTCCTCCAGGTCCCACAGTCCCCAGCCGCCATCCATATCATCATGGGTATAGCGCTTGTAATCAGTGTTCTTCGTGCCGCTTGTCCACGTATAGCGCAAGCCGGCCTTAGGCTTATATTCGCCTCCTTTGTCTCCATCAAAGTAGTTCGCCATATATTCATACTTCGTACCACCGCTGCTGACATAATAGGTCTCCATCATGCCATTGGTGTACTCCGTCACCCTCGCCACAGGAATTTTCTTATTATTATAAGATACAGAATAACCGGCAGTATCCGTGATGCTGACGCGTCCTTTGACATCGTTCGTGATGAGGCTGCCCAGCTTCATGTTATAAGGAAGGTTAGACTCTATAGTAATATTGCTCGTGCCATCAAGACAGTAAAGCCTGCCGGCACCGATGCTGGAAATGCGGCCGGTAAGATAAATCTGTCCGCCTGAGGCATTGACATCCTCCAGAATGATTGTATTGCTTGCAGGATTGTAGTAGGCGCCAATTCTGTACTTATAGCATTTTGCATCATAGTCCCAATAAGCAGAGCCCTTGACAATCCGGTACGCATCGTTGCCCTTGACATAATCATCGGTGAGCTTGTCGCCCTCCTTATAGCTGCTCTTAATCTTATTTATCGCCGCTTCCACGTTTTTATCATTACTCATCCACAGTCCATAATCACCATAGCCGCTCTGGACAATGCCGTCGACATTGATATCCGTAGCGTTGATGGAGATGACGCCGCCGGCGATAAAGCTGCCCGTGGGCTCCATGCCATCATAAGGCACCCCATTGGGCCCTGTGATATCGTAAATATTTTCCTTATCTTTTTTCAGCTTATCATATTGTTTATTAAAAAATTGCCGCGGATCGTGGTCGATATTCACAATGCCATCAGTGAAGGTTTGTGTAATCGAGCCGCCTGCTGAAAGCGCAACACTCGCGCCCAGCACAGAAACGCTGTCCTGCGCCGATGCTCCGGCGATAGTGATATTGTTATTCTGGCTCGTAATCTTAATCGAACCATTTTTATTATACACATCACCGCTGACGATAATATCGGCCTGCGGCAAATATTGTCCATAGGAAGCCTTGCCGTCCTCCACAACCCTATAATCTAAGGGCGCACCGCTGTAATTGCCCTTGATATTGATGCTGCCGCCAATGCCTGTCTCCGACTTCACGCTTTGGAAGCCGCCGCTTGCCGCATTGGCTTTTTTATTGAGCTTGCTGATATTATTATTAAAATCGCTGCTCGTGCTGCCGGTCAGCTGCTCATTGTTATACAGCAATCGTCCGCCGCCATCGTCCACGTTGATTCTTTGCAGACGCAGCATAAGGTTGGTATTGTTGGTTACGTTGATTTCCGGACTGCCGTTGGCTGCCAGCGAGCCTGTCGCCTTGCTGCTCTTCAGGACGGACGTGTTGATAGCAATGTTTCCGCCGGATGCCGTCAGCTCTGGAATCTCCACGTAGTCCACCATCTTCCTGGCATTGAGCACATATTTGCCATCGACATAGGAAACCTCGCCCATTTTTTCCATCTGACTGAGCAGGCGCTCCGCCTCGGCCTTATAGCCAATATAGGAAGCACTGTCGGCGCCGTCGCTGGCGTATTCGCTTATCAGCAGCATGATTTCATTGTAGCGGTTCATCAAGGTCTGCGCATAATCAACAGAGCCAAGCTTAATGCTGTCCTTAATAGTCGCTGCCGTTTCCTCAGTCAGGCCGCTGTTCGCACCTGTGGGCTTGCCCTGCGCATCAAGCACCTCGCTGCCTGCAACAGTAATTTTGCCCTGCAGCTCCTCCTTGCTGAGTGCCGTTTTATTCGTCAGTGACTTGCGTTCGTCCTCATCGAACAGCGCGATATCGCCTGCTGCACCGACAACGATGTTAATCCTGTTATCCATGCCTGCAGCCATGCTGCCGTTGATATCAACGCTGTTTTTATCAAGCTTATTATAATGCTTGCTGCCGGTATCCTCGGTTACATAGCCGCCCTCTTCATCACCGCCATAGCTGGTATCACGGCCTGTATGGACAAATACCAGCTCCTCGCCTGCGTCAGCATAGATATTCGTATGCCGCACGCTGTTGCTCGCGCCGCTCTGCATGAAGAGCTCGTTCTGCTGTGTAACCTCATTGTTAAGCGAAGGACTCAGCACCACGGGAATAACGCTGCCATTATAATTTATCGCCTGCGCATCCAGCTCGATGCGTCCCAAGCTGCCATCGAGATGCTTGCCTGCATAGTAGTTGATATCGTTCATGCTGTACAGCTCGCCTGCGCCGTAAAGCCCGAGCGCATTCGTGCGCTGCAGAGCATTCTTCACCACAGCATTGCTGCCGGCTAAAACGCCAATCGGCGTTTCAGCAATAGCACTGGTGTACAGCTTGAGGTCGTCCGCTGCTGCCAGCGTAATATCCTTATAGGCTGTGCTTGTCTTGATGTTCGAGTTCGTCAGCTCAATACGGTTGTCATTGTTAATGTTATTAGTGACGCGCGTTTCTGTGGCATCAATTATGCCTGAGGAATAGACATAGGCATTAACAAGCAGGTCCTCCTCGCTTTGGCTGGCCAGCTGCACGTGACCCTTTTTGCTCTGCAGGCTGCTGTCCTGCAGTCTTACGGCCGTCTCTGCCGTAATGCTATTGTCAACTCCTGCAGTATTGACGCCGACCAAGTCGGAATAGCCCTGTCCCCACAGCATCTCGTTATAGCCCTCTGCTCTGTTCAGCTTGACATTATTATCTGCCTTGAGCAGCATATCGCTGCCGCTGGTCAGCTTAGCCGCAGAGGCTTCGACAAAGGCTTTGCCAGTGCTCTTATTATCCGCAGAAGCATCGCCGCCGCCGGCTAAAGAGTTCGTCAGCGCATCCGCCTTGAGGTTGGTATTCTCCCTGCGCAGCGCTTGTACGCTCATGCTGTCCGCCGCTGTCAGCTCGCCCTTGAGCGTCACGCTCGTCTGCGCCTTAGCGTCATGCGTAGCCTTAGCTGTATAGGGCGAAATCTCCAGCATGGCACTTGCGCTGCCATCAGCCTTAGCCGTCACGCTCTGCACATTCTCTGCCAGCACGTCCAGCTGCTGCAGCGTCAGCCCCTTGCCGCCATCGAGAGAAATGGCGACGGTGCTGTTTTCCTCCGCCTTCGCAAAGTTGTTGCCGCTGCCTGCTATAATGCCCAAGCCAAAGGAATAGACGTAAGCATTGCTGCTGTTATTGTTCAGCGCCTGCACGCGCAAAGTTGCCAGCTTAGAGTCTGCGCTGATGTCGCCAAGGTAAACATTGCTCTGCATCGCGTTTTCCGTCAGCGCCCTGTTAACCGTTACATCCAAGCCTGCGGACACGCTCACTGCATTGTTGATTGCTTCCGTCGTATAATCGCTGTCGCGGCCTATCTTTGCCTGCAGCTCTGCGCTGTCCGCCCTAAGGCTGCTGCCAGCGCCTACATAAACGTCCGCCGCACCAAGGGCACGCGATTCAGCACTGCTGCCATGAATCGAAATCACACCGACCGTCACGCCTGCCTCGATTTCGTCCTTGACCTTGCCTGCGTTTTCAGCAGTAATGCTGAGGCTCTTGCCTTCTACGCTGCCGGCAGTCTGCTTGCCCAGCTCCACGCCGGCGGCCAGACTATCCTTGCTTTCGAGCACCAGACGGCCTGCGCTGACGCCGCCAATGTTGACAGCCAGCGCCTTATTATCCAGCTGCACCTTATTTTGTGCGCTAAGCGTGGCTTTATCCGTCGCTGTAATTGTTGAGCCGTTGATTTGCAGCTTGTTCGCACCGCTGTGCTTAATATAGGAAACAGTGTCGCTGTAGGCTTCGATGCTAAAGCCGCCCTGTCCCGTATAATGCTTGATATTGCCATCCGTCAGCGAGCTGATGTCCACACTTTTGCCCTTGATTATCGCCTCAGCAAGCTGCACGCTCTGCTCCTCGCGGAATCTCGTGCGATTGCCTGCCACCGCCACAAACGCTCCTGCGACTGCTGCCTGACGGATATCGCTATTGACATTGTTCGTTCCATGTGCCGCAGCCTGCACTGCCTGCCCGGCCTCCAGCGTGCTGCCCTTGATATTTACGCCAACCTTGCCGGCTGCGCTGCCCTTATTGAGCTTCACCTCTGCCACGGAATTAGCAGGCAGCGCCTTGAGCGCCGCATTCGTGCCGGTAAGGCCTTCGCCTGCTATGCCCTGAATATCCGTCACGTATTGCTTTTCCACGCTATCGGTAGCCTGCGTATACGTTGTATATGTATCGTAGCTTTGCTTATTTTCGTTCCATACATCATAGGTATAGGCATCCTGCAGCTCTCCGCCCAGATTCGTATACATCAGGTTCACACCTACGGCCAAACCGCCAATTGCTGCGCCAACGAGCTGCGCATCTGCTGTGCGCCTTTCGTCAGCAGTAACCTTAATATTATCGGCATAGAGCTTGCTGCCGTCCACCGTCGCCGTTGTCTGCGTGTTGATGTTGGCTACGCCCACGCCTACCGCTACGCCTGCCAGCGAAGCAGTGCTGTCGACAACGTTCGTAAATTTGTTGCTGACCTCATTGTCCGCCGTAATGTCGATATTATGGAAGGCATTCTTGCTATCGCCTAGCTGAGAATTTTTCACTAGGGCAGCAGTCTGCGCCTCAAGATTCACCACCTCAACGCCCGTACCGAGGGCCGCACCGAGAGAAAGCGCCACATTATTGCTGGAAACCTCTGTCTCTATGCTGGTCTTGTTTTTCGCCGTCACCTTTACGTCCGCGCTTTTATCAGCACGTTGCAGCTTGCTATCTGCCAAGCCGGCCAAAATGCTGGCCTTATCATCAACGGTCGTCACGCCTGCGCCGACGCTGCCGCTAATCATGCTGGCAGTCAGCGCAAAGCCATTGTTATAGGCAGCTATATCCATATTTCTGTCGGCATTCACCGTCAGGCTCTTCACGCTGCCCTGCACCTGCTGCACATAGGCCTCTGTCTTGTCCTCCAGCACGTTGACCTGCACGGACGCTGTCAGTGCGCCTGCGCCCTCAGCGCCTGCGGCAGCACTCACGCCTGTCGTGACGTGCTCCACCTTAGTTTTGCTGTTGGCCTGCACCAGCGCAGCACCTGCTCGCCAGCTGCCGCCCTTAGCCTGCGCAACAGTGTCACGGCTGTTCGTCAGCACGCTGACCGCCGCACCTAAAGCGCCGCCGCCCAGACCACCGCCGCCAATAGCCAGAGCATCCGCACTGTTCGTCAGCCTGTTGTCACTGTTGGCCTTGACGCTTACCGCAACATCATCTGCTTCAGCCTGCAGCTTGACCTTATCAAAGGTCGCCTGCGTCACGCCGTCAGCAGAGAGCACAGCCACGCTGCCCTGCGCCGCAACGCCGGCCATCTCGCCGCCAATAGCTATGCCACCGCCCAAGGCGAGGTTCAGCGTCGACGACTTATCGTTAGCCAGAACGTTTATTGTTGTATTTTTCGCCAACTCGAGCTGCGTATCATTGAGCTGTGCCTGTACATGTCTGCCCAGCTGCGTGTTGACTACAGCGCCACCTACCGTCACTGCCACATCCTTGCTGCCTGCAAGCTCTATGCTGCCAGCCGCCGTATTGATGCTGCTGTTATCCTTTGCGCTGACCTCAATGCTGCCTGCGCTCTCAATGCTGCTATCACCATCAACAACAGCCTTGGTATCATTCTTGCCATAGCTGCCTGCATAAGCGCCTGTCGCCGCGCCACTGGCAAGCGCCGCGCTCACGCCTGCGCCCACCGTCACGATGCTGCTGTCATTTATCGCCTCAGCCTTGAAAAGCTTATTCTTACCATTATAGCCAGTCAGCTTCAAACCGCTTACATAAGCACCCGTCGTATTATCGAGATCGCTTTGCGCCCACGTCAGGCCTGCTGCGCCGCCATATTGGCCCGTAATCACTGCACTAAGCTGTCCGGCAACGCCGACCAGCAAGGATTTCGTGCTGCTTACAGCCTCCACATTGTCGGCCTTGATGTTGCCTCCCGTCAGACTTGCCAGCGTATCATTATGCAACGTATTATCTACGCCCGAGCCTGCCAGATCGACAGAAACCTTATCCGTGCCTGCGGAAGCAGCTGCACCAGCCGCCACTGCTACCATGAGCGTGTCGGAGGCAGCAGTAATCTTCACGCCGTCCTTGCCGGATGCAGTAATATTATTATCACTAGCCGCAGCATTAAAGCTGTTCTTGATATGATTGATGTTCGTCGCCACAGCGGCGCTGCCGCCGTAGCTGCCTTCACTGGCCTTCGCTGCTACGGCAATCGCGCTGCCCACGATAACATTGCCTGCGCTTTCCGCCGTCAGCGTCTTGCTCTTATAGGTCAGAGAGCCGTCCTTATTCGCCTCCGCGCCCAGCGCCACGCCCTGCGAGCCGTTGGCCTGCGCCAGCGCCGCCTGTGCGTCAAGGTCGAGAATGTTCGCCGCTGCAGCAGCCGTAACATCTACGCCGGCCTTGGTCTTTTCATCGACAAAGCTACGCTTGCTATTGAACACCAGCGTTCTGCCGTGGCTGTCCGTAAGCTTGCCTGTCGTTTCGTCATAAGAAATTTTATTATTCGCATCGTAAATGTCTGCCGCCGCGCCATTGTCCTCATAGACATAGCTTGCGCCCTCGCCCACGATGTACTGCTTGCTGCCATTGGCATCAAGCTTATAGAATTTGCCTGTTTTCTCCTCGACAATGATGCCGTTATCCGCAGTGGAATTGATAGCGTCGATGTACTGGTTCTGCTTTTCATTGACCTGCAGCTTGCCATCGCGTACTTCATTCGCCACGGACTGCGCATAAATTGTGTTGCTGCCGGCCTGCGCCTGCACATCATTATCCACCATATTTACGGCAATCGCCACGTCGCCCATGAAGTAAGCCTTGCTGCCCACCAGCACGCCGATGGACGTTGCTGTGCCAACCTGCACCAGATTGCTCAAGGCCAGATTGCTGATGCTGCCGGCTAATTTATCCTGCGTGCCAATACGGTTGTCCTGCATTACGGCGCTGATTTTGTTGTCCACATCACTGATGCTGATGGCTGCGCCTGCCGCCGCATTGCCGCGTGAAAACTCAAAATTAATGCCGCCGCCAGCCTGCACATCCTTGTCATAGGCAACGTTGCTCACGTTCAGCGCACCGTTCTTCATGACATTGCCCGTCATTTCGGCCAGCACCGTGCTGTCCACATAGTTGGCCGAGCCGGAGCCGCCAAGATTGATATCCACGCTGCCTGCACGCTTGCCCAGCTCCACGCCCATGGCTAAGCCTGCTGCTGCCTGTGCGCCGCTGTTCTGCGCCAGATTCGTCACGTTGTCCGCATTATTAAGCTCGGCACGGCGCAAAGCGCTCGTGGTCGACTTATGCACATCGTTGACCGCTATCGCACCGCTCAGCATGCCTTCGAACTTCGTCGAGCTGGCTTCCTCTCCCGCAAAGCCAAACTTGCTCAAGGCAGCAGAGCCGCTGTACGCGCCAATGTAGGAGCTGTCCTCTGCCGCAATAGCCACGCTCGTGGTCTTATCAGTGCCTGCGGGACGCAGCAGCTCTATCTGAACATTATCTATAGAAGCGTCTGTTTCATCCTTCACGTAGTTCCACGCAACACTGCCTGCGGCATCAACCTTGATAACGCTTTCCTCCAGCTTCTTGCTGTCGTTCTTTTTATCGCCGCCTGCACGCAAGGTACCTTGCACCTTATCATCATTTTTATCATTGCCGCCTGCACTGGTGTCATCTTTTTTCTCTTCTGCCTTCACCTCGGCCTTCTCCACGCCCTCCTTAGCCTTGCCGTCCGAGGTAGACGTGCTCACACCGCCTGCGTCCTTATTCGCGTTGCTGCTCTTGCTCGCCACGCCTGCCAAAGCAAAGTTGTTGATAATGCCGTCGGTATGCGCGTTCACGTCCAGCGCACTCGCAGTGATGCTGCCCTTGCCTGCGCTGTCCGTGCCTTCAAGATTGCGCAGCTGCGCCAGCGTCTTGACATTATAATCAATAACGCTCGTGCTCACGCCGACAGAGCTGCCTTGGGAATAGCCAAAGTCACCTGTTACCGCTGTCAGTACAGTGTCGTTGGCTGCCGCCAGCCGCAGCTTTTTAGCCGCACTTAAGCTGACGTCGTCATCGACCAGCGTTTCTGCTGCCGACGAGCCGCCTACATAGTTCACCATGCCCGTGATGCCCAGCGAGCTGGTTTTCGCACCGCCCATGACGAGCGAGGTATTGATAATATCGTTGGCCGTCTGCATAGCGACAGCACCGCTGCCAGCACTGATGCCTACGCCATTATTGACGCGCACCTCGCTCTTATTGGCAGCGTTCTGCACGCCCACCGACGCACCCAGACCGTTTTGGCCTGCATCATTCGTAAAAATATCGGGAATTAACTGCCACTTGCCTGCGAGCAGAGCATTCTGCTCCGTTACGGACGCAGCCAGCGCCACATCTGCCCCGGCCGTCAGCCTTTTGTGCGCACCGATATTCACCCTGGCATTGTTCGCCAGATTCTGCACGCCGACAGTGCCTGTAATCATCGTCGTGATATCGGGCTTGCTCATGAGCGGCTTGTCCGTCGAAGCGGAAACGTACATATTCGCATAATTAGACGCATTGAGCAGATTCTCGAGCGCATTCTTCAGCTCGGTCGCACCTGTCAGCTCCGTCAGTATTTCCATGGCAGCCTTTGATTTCATCGCAAACTGCTTATCTTTAACAAAAGCTTCCGCCGAGTTTTTGCTGGCCATAGTCAGGATATCAGCAACAATCGTCTCGATCTGCTGCACCTTCGCCTTGGCATCACTAGCAGCATCATCCTCAAGCTTGCCGCCCGTCGACCAATAGTTATAGAAGCTTTCCCAGCCTGACTTTACAGCATCCACCAGCTTATTGACGCGCTGGTAGGAATTATCTACATTGGCAGTAATATTGATATTGCCCTTAGCTGCCAGCTCCGAGCCGCTATCCTCCGCAGCATTCACCTCTGCCGTATTGTGCATATCCTCCACGCCTATAGCCGCACTAACGCCTAAGGGATCATCGCGGTTCGCCGCATTGAGCAGGTTTTTCGTTGCAAATTGCGAATCTCCAATGCTGACTGCTGCTGTAAGCGCCAGATTGCCTCCTGTAGCCGTAATCGGCACACCTGCAGCGATATTCGTCCGCGCCTCGTTATCCACCAGCGCCAAACCAAAGCTCATACCAAAATTGAAATATTGGTCCCAGGTCTTTTTATCCTTCTTGATATTGGGACCAGCTGCTGCGCTGACCTTCGGTCCTTCGTTGACACCGGAGAGGAATTTACGCAGCTCATCCAGACCATGCTTCGCCTGCGGCGTGTTGACCACCCACTGACTGCCCGACAGCTCCGGTCCTATCGAAGAGTCTGCCGTCACGCTCAGCTTATTGAGCATATGCTTGCTGTTCAGCTGTACCTGTGCGCCCTCAAGCGCTGCATTGTCATTGATAACAGCCTTGCCCTGCGTGCTGGAGATGTTGATAGCCGTATTGAGCGGCGTATTTTCTTTAACCGTTATGGAAGCAGTGCTTGCGAGGGTGTTCACATTCACTGCATTAACTGTCAGCGCACCGCCGGCCTTGAGCAGCGGATTATTTTTATCCTTCGCCGCTGAGCCTGTTGTACCAAGGTTAACCACGGCAGCGCTGTTCTGAACGTTCATCGCCATCGCCAGTCCAGTATAGAACGAGCCATCGTCCTTGCTGTCACCGCCCTGACCGTTATCCAGAATGCGCGGCGGCTTCACCACCATCGTGCCGATGCTTGTATCCACAGCCTTGGCAGTTACTGCCAGATTCTTCTCTGCCTTCAGCTTGCCGTCGATATTCACCGTCGCCTTGCTGTCCGTATCTACATAAACAAAGCCGCCAGTAAAATACTTCAGCTTGTTGGCGTCACCCTGCTGCAGCTTCGGCTGAATCTCAACCTTAAAATTGTTGCTCGCCGAGCTGTTCGCTGCTACACTGATATTCTCGGACGCAGTGAGCTTGCCTGCGCTGCCCACGCTAATCGTCGCTTCTGCATTAGCAAAGCCAAAGGGCATATACAGCTGCTCGATAACATTATTCACAGTATCGAAATACTTGCCGCCCTTGCCAAAGACGCCTCTGTCCTCCAGCGTCGAGCCAATCGCATCTGCCAACGCATCGTTGACCGTAATCTTATAGCCCATAGCGTTGGTAATCTCCTCCGCTGTTCTGTCAAGACCGTCGTAAATGCTCTTCAAATTCTTGCTGTCCAGACTGTTCACAGCGTTGGCTGTAACGGTAATATTGCGTCCCTTCAGCTCGCCGTCAACCTTTACGTCGGCCTTGGCGAAGGCCGCAATATCGAGAATCTCGACCACATTACGGTTGCTGTCATGCGTTGCCTCAGCGCTCACCAGCACATCACCGGCAGCGTCCAGCTTGGCACCCTCAGCGATATTCACCTTCGCCTCCACGGTATTTGTCAGGCTATCAGAATTTAAAAACCTCTGCGCTGCATTCTTCTTCGTTGCCGAAGCCTGCAGCTTGATGCTGCCATCGCCCTTAAGCGCAGCATTATCCGCATCGTTCGGGTCGGCAATCACAATATTGCCGCTGCTGTCAACCGTCGCCGTCAGCCTGCCGTCCTTCACGGCCGCATTGCTGACCAGACCATCGGTATTCACCGTCGTATAAAAAAGCATGCCTGTACGCAGCTGCGGTGCAAAGCTCGAGCCTTTAGCCTTCGCCACGTTGATATAAGCCGCGCGCAGATCGATGCCTGTAGCAGTATTGAGCGTGCCGCTTACATCAATAGTGCCCTTAGAGCTCAGCTCCCAATTCTGCTTCTGCAGGGCCTCACTGGCAGCCTTCGCATTCTCAAAGCTGTTTTCCGCAGCAAGCACCGTCAGCGAGCCGGCGTTAACCACGCCGCTCGTGCCCACAATCATGCCGTCCTTGCTCAAAAAGTACAGATTGCCGCCAACCTTGTTGTCACGGATGGCATTCACCGTACCATTAATATCAATCCTGCTGTCCACCGTATTGACCAGGGTATTAAAGGCAGCGCTGTCCTTCGCCTGCTGAAAATACAGATTTGCCAGCTCCTGGTTTCCCACCTTGAAATCCTTAAAGCGGTTCAAGCCTACGTCGCCATGCACTGACTCTGCATAAATATCTGCTCTGCCCGACTGCATAAGATTCTTGTCGCTGTCCACGCGCACAATGCTGCCGGCAGCGAATGCTTCACCGCAAAAAAATGGCAGCACAACAAAGCCTGCTGCCAGCACTGAACTTAAAATCCTCAGTCTGTCAGCAGTCCTTGCCAAGCTGCCCTGACTAGCCTCCGCCTGCTTTTTCAAGCCATAGCGTAATACCTTTCTATATATGCCCATGCTTATCCGCTCCTTTGTCACTAAAATTTACTGATTCTAGTTTATAAAGTAATGCCCTTCTCTAAGCTTTTTCCAAATAACATAAGCTATATTTCTTTTAATTATATTACAAATGAAAGTATTTCTCCAACACTTTTGTCTGAACCTCACTGTTCTCTGCCTGAACTGTATTGACATACTCCCTCCACTTAATCCCTGCGGTATTTGAAGTGGGGGATTCTAGGATACAAACGAACCATGCCATTCCTGCAAGCAGGATATAGGTCTTACTGATTCTTTCCTACTGGATGATGTCCCACCCAGATGTTATTTACTACAGATATTTCAATCCCTCATTAAGGATATTGATTGCAGCGTTTTTATCACGCTGATGCACTGCTCCGCAACTGCATTGCCATTTTCTGATTCGCAAATCTTTCATCTGATGATTTTGCTGACCACAGCATGAACACAACTGACTTGATGGAAAAAATCTATCTATTTTGATGATGGTTGTTCCTGTCTTATGTGCTACGTATTCCAGCTTTTGCAAAAATTCTGCGAATCCAAGATCAGATATTTTTCTGCCATACAGCTTCTGCATACCTTTTAGATTCAAATCCTCAATACATATGACAGCATATTCACCACAGAGTTTATTTGCCAGATTCCAATGGAAATCATTTCTCTGATTGGCTGTTTTCTTATACAGCCTGCAAAGATCATTCTTCATGCGTTTCCTGTTGGCTTACCCCTGCTTCTTCCTGGCAAGCCTTCTGTTTGCCTTGGCTATGGCACTGCTATTACGCCTGAAAAACAAGGGAGATTCTATATCCTGCCCATCAGAAGCTGTAAGAAAGGTTTTCAAGCCAAAGTCAAAGCCGACGCTTTTACCTGTTCTGGCTAAGACCTTGTTCTCATCATTCCTACACACGAAATAGATATAGATATCTCCAAGGCTATCTCTCTTGACCGTAACAGTACAGATTTTGCCTTCTATTTCACGGGATTTGAAAAAACGGTATTTCTGTTTCTGTATGATTATGGAATTGTCCTGATTGGTATACTTGTACCCAGCTTGCTTCAAGGTGAAAGATTTGTATTTCCTAATTTTTTTGAAACATGGTGGAGCAGTTTTAATATTATGTTTCAAATTGCGAAAAAACAAAGCATACGCCCTGCTTATTCTCTCACTTATGTCCTGAATAGCCTGTGTACCAACCAAATTCCAATGGCTGTATTTAGTAATTTTCTTCAGCTTTGTCAAATGCTTTGACAGGGAAAAGGCCCTCAGGCTTTTCTTGAAAAGTCTGTAATATCGCCGATGCAAGGCTATACAGTGATTGTATATACTTCCAGCAATATTAATCCGTCTGTGCAGTTTCTTGTTTCTTTTTGACCTATATAGCTTGAATTTATATGTTTTCACTGTATCACCTCCACAGTCTAATTATAGCATACACACCATTTGGTTCGCCATCAATTGCTTATGCAAATTCGGCGAACCGCCATTCATCTCCCACCTAAGAGGTAGGAGTCTTCTGGCTAAAAAGATAAATAAAAATCTTATTCTTCGTCAACGCCCATGGCAATTTTTTCCGGGGTAATCGGCAAAGTCATAAAGCGTTTGCCGGTTGCCTGATAAATTGCATCGGCAATCGCCGGAGCCGGAGTATTTATTACCAGCTCGCCCACGGATTTGGCACCGAAGGGACCGCTTTCCTCATAGCTGCTGGCAAAGTCAACATAGATATGACCGATATCCTCACGGCAGGGAACCTTATATTGCATGAAGGAGTTTTCATAAATACGTCCCTTGGGGCTGTAGGTTACGTTTTCCATCAGAGCCATGCCGATGCCCTGCAGAATGCCGCCCTCGGTCTGCACCTTCGCCAGATGCGGGTTAACCGGAGTACCGCAGTCAACAGATGCATAGAAGTTCACAACCTGTGCCTCACCGGTCAGCAGGTCGGTTTCAACCTCAGCCACACCGGCCATAAACGGCGGCGGGGACAGTACACTGTTCTGCTCCACGGTTTCTTCCAAAGCGATATCGTTATTCACCATAGAAGCGGTGGCGATATCAAAGAGGCTTACAGCCTTGTCGCTGACGGTATCACGCACCTCGCGTCCGTCAAAGACAACCTGGTCCGTGCCGCATTCCAGCAGGCGTGCGCCTAATTGGCAAATCTTGCCGCGCAAACGCTGTGCGCAGATTTCTACGGCCTTACCGGTAATATATGTTGTACTGGATGCGTAGGAACCGGAGTCATAGGGAGACGCGTCGGTATCCGCACCGAATACGGTAATGTTATCGTAATCACATTCCAAAACCTCTGCTGCCATCTGCGCCAGAACGGTATCGCAGCCGGTGCCCATATCAGCAGCACCAATCAGCAGTGTGTAATGTCCCTCATCGTTGATTTTGAGAGTAGCACCGCCGACATCGCAGTAAGGAATGGAGCTGCCCTGCATTGCAATAGCTACGCCCATTGTGCGTACCTTGCCGTCAGGCAGCTGCTGCAGCGGGAACTTCTGCTCCCAGCCGCTCATCTCGCGTACCTGCTCCAGGCAGCGGTCCAACGCGCAGCTTGTGTTGGGAGCACCATAATAAGCCGGCATAATATCGCCCTCACGCGTAATATTCATCTCGCGCAGCTTAATCGGGTCCATTTTCAGACGTGCTGCCAGCTCGTTCACAGCGGACTCTACGGCAAAGATACCCTGAGGAGCGCCATAACCGCGGTAAGCGCCTGCAGCCTGCAGGTTGGTGTAAACTACGTCAAAGCCGAAGCGGAAGGCCTCGGTACGGTACAGAGGAATAGACTTGTGACCGGAAAGGCCGACGGTCGTAGGACCATGCTCGCCGTAAGCACCGGTATTGGAAAGAGTATATAAATCAATCGCGCGGATTTTGCCTTCTTTAGTAGCACCAAGACGCACGCGCACCTCCATCTCGTGGCGCGGGCTGGAAGCTATATGACATTCATAACGCGAGAAAATCATCTTACTCGGCTTTTTGGTTTTCCAGGTAACAAAGGCCGGATACATTTCGCTTACACAGCTCTGCTTAGCTCCGAAGCCGCCACCGATACGCGGTTTAACCACGCGTACCATGGTTTTTGAGATATGCAGCGCATTTGCAATAATGCGGCGGCAGTGGAAAACAATCTGCGTAGAGCTGAGGATGTTCAGCCGGCCGTAGGTATCAATAGAGCAATAGGTTACGAAAGGCTCCATCATATCCTGCTGCACAGCCTTGGTGTGAGTTGTCTGGTCGATAACAACATCGCATTCCGCCAGAATCTTATCAACCTCGCCGTCCTCGATAACCTCATGGGCACACAGGTTGCGCTTATTGTCGGCACCAACCGGGCAGTTCGCCTTCCAGGTATCCTCCGGATGCACGAGCACAGGGTTATCCAGCGCAGTGCGGAAGTCAAGCACTGCGTCCAGCAGCTGATATTTTACTTTAATCAAAGACAGCGCCTTGTCGACAGCCTTTTCCGTTTTGCCGGCAACAATCGCTACAATGTCACCCACAAAGCGTACATGACGGTCGAGCAGCAGGCGGTCATAGGGACTCGGCTCAGGATAGGTCTGGCCTGCGTAGGTGCAGCGCTCGCCGTCCTGGTCCACGTCCTCCCAGGTATAAATTGCTTCGATATCAGGCACCTTCGCTGCAATAGCGGTGTTGATGCTTTCAATAATTGCATTCGCATGCGGAGAACGCAGCACCTTGACAAGCAGGCAATCGTTAGGTACCAGGTCATCGGTATAGACAGGCTGGCCTGTCACCAGCTGCATAGCATCCTTTTTGCGGTAGGATTGGTTAACTATTTTCATCTGCAGCTCCCCTCCTTATGCCTGCGCCTGAGCTTTTTTCCAGGCGATAAAATTTTGGATTCCGCGCAGCTGTCCCTCATAGCCAGAGCAGCGGCACAGGTTGCCTGCCAGAAATTCCTTGATTTCTTCTTCAGTAGGCTCGCTGTTTTCACGCAGCAGCGCGATAGCGTTCATAATCATGCCGGGGTTGCAGAAGCCGCACTGCTCCGCGCCCTGGTCGGCAATAAAGGCACCGAATTCCGCTGCCTCCTGCTGCATTCCCTCCATCGTTACGATGCTGTGGCCGGCGGCACGCGCTGCCAAGATAGCACAGGAAAGCACCGGCTTATCATCCATAAATACAGTGCATAAACCGCAGTTGGTAGTGTCACAGCCGCGCTTCACGCTGTAGCAGCCTTCCTTGCGCAGAAAATCGAGTAAAACTGTATCAGCCTCCACCATACGGGTCAGCTTTTTGCCATTTAAGGTTAAGGTTATCTCCATCAGGCCTTACCTCCCAGTTCTGTTAAACATCTTGCTGTCAGCACCTTAATCAGGTGTGTACGATACGTAGCACTGCCACGCGGATTGGTTTCCGTCGGCAGTAAGCCGGCAGCATATTCCGCAAAGGCCTGCGCCTTCTCGGCAGTCATAGGCAGAGTTGAGAACTGCTCTGCATCCTTCACCAGTGCAGCCTTCGCCGGGCGTGCGCCCACTGCGGCCTGCACGCCGTCCTGCGTCAGCGCCGCCGCACAGGTCAGCACTGAGAAATCGGTTTTGCTGATACGCACGGATTTATAGCTGTAATGTGCTGCCGTCTTTTTGACGATAACACGTACCAGAATATCTCTGTCATACGGCATATTCACAAAATCTGCCAACGGCACAATACCGCCCTTGTATAATTCCACATAGCTGTCCATAACCAAAAGCAGTGTCAGCACATCCGAAAAGCCGAAGCGTCCGAACACACTGCCGCCTACGGTAGCAAGATTGCGGAACTGCACCCCTACAATATGGCGCAGCGCCTCCTTATTTGCTCCCTCACTGTAGGCGGTAAAGCCTTCATGCAGCTCTAGCCGGCGCAAGCTCACCATCGCACCGATGCGGAATTCCGTTTCTGTTTCCTCTATTGTATCCAGGCCTAAAGCCGACAAATCAATAGCCGTCTGCACATTGCCCTTGCTCAGGCGCATCCACAGCATACCGCCAAGCACACGGTTAGGACGCTTCTGGTTCAGCTGCCAGGCCTCCTCCAGCGTTGCTGCCTGCTTATATTCACGAATTGTCAACATATACTGCCCTCCTGTTCTTTTTTATTGCATACCTATTCCATTATATTTTACCATATTTTTTCTATACTTGAAAAGATAAAAAATGCACATTGGCTCATAAGTTACATTCTTCTACGACATAAGAAAAAATGGATGCCTCTCTGTAAAGCAAGAGAAGCATCCATAATTCTTTGATTAAAAATTCTAAGCAGGCTTATTTGCCTTTTTTAGCACCCTGACGGCGGTTGCTGCCGGTTTTGGGAGCCTTGCGCTTGTCAACAACGGAATTACGTCCGCGCTTAGGTCCTGCGGGCTTTTTCTTTTTGGCAGCCGCAGCAACGCGACGTGCCACAACACCGCCCTCCAGGTTTTGGCGTTCCATCAGAATACCCAGCTTGGTTTCGATATTACGCAGCCATTTAACCTCGTCGGCAGTATAAAGCGTAATTGCTTCGCCCTCATTGCCCGCACGTCCGGTACGGCCGATACGGTGAACATACCAATCGACATCATGCGGAATATCGTAGTTCACAACATGGGTTACGCCTTCAACGTCCAATCCGCGGGCAGCTAAATCGCTGGCAACAAGAATCTGAATCTTAGCATCACGGAAGGCCTTCATAACAGTTTTGCGCTTTGCGGGAGACATTTCGCCATGCAATACATCAACGTTGTAGCCCTGCATGCCTAGCCAGTCGCCCAGCTCCTTGGTGCGCTCCTTACTCATGCAGAAAACAATCATCAGATACGGATTCAGGCGGTCAATTAGCGCTGCTACAGCCTTATTCTTATATTCGTCGGTTGTTTTCAAACAAATTTGCTTGATTTTCTCAACGGTAGCCTGGTCAGGATTGATATCAATCAGCGCGCAGTTTTTCGTCAGCTTGCGTCCCAGCTTGCGCACTTCTTCCGACAGAGTTGCGGAGCAAAGCATCGTCTGATGCTCCGGCGCAGTCATAGCAATCAGCTCCAGCGCTTCATCCATAAAGCCCTGCTGGAGCATTTCGTCTACCTCATCCAGCACCAGGTAGCGCACGCCGCCAAGGTCGGTGTTGCCCTTGCGGATATGGTCCAGCAGACGTCCGGGAGTACCGATCAGCACATGGCTGCGTCCCTCCAGCTTATATTTTTGCGTTTCGAAATCGCGTCCGCCGGTAACAGCCAGCACCTTGATATCGCTTTCGCCCAGGATTTTTTTCATTTCGGTAGCAATCTGCTGTGCCAGCTCACGCGTCGGCGTAATTACCAGTGCCTGCACGTAGCTTTTGGCAGTATCGATTTTTTCCGCCAGCGGCACTAAGAACGCCAGTGTCTTGCCTGTACCTGTCTGCGCACGGGCGATTACGTCACGTCCGGCAAACAGCGCCGGGATAGCCTGCTCCTGTACCGGCATCGGCTTTTTGATGCCCATTTTCTGAAGCTGCTCTATGGTGTGGGCGCAAACCTTTAAGGCTGCAAATCCATTTGTCATTTCACATTCCTCTTTTCCTATTAAATTTATCTTCTGACCTTATGGTCTTTTTTCTCTATAACTTTAATATTATATCATAAATCAGGCAGGAACGGAAAGATGCAGGCAAATTTTTCTGCTGCATATGATTGCTATAGCCTGAAAACCATCTCTGATTTTATAATTAAGCATATAAAAATGCTTAGACAAGCAAATTGTACATGTGACAAAAGGCCCCTGCCGGCGATTGCTGACAGGAGCCTTGACTTATTCAATTTATTCAGCTTCGCAAACTGACATTTACTTTTACATTACGCCTCTGAAATAGTGACCTCTTGTAGTACCCGGCAGATTTTCCGGTGCCTCCACCGCACCGCCGAGAATCTTGCGGTACAGCGCCACAAGTTCGCCTAAGCGTGCCGCATCGTAATCACGTCCGTCAATTCTCAGCGCCGCTACGCCTGCTTCCGCCATATGCTGCACATTGGCAGTCATAGAAAGCTCATGCGCATTCAGAATATGCATGCGGCAGAACTGGTCCGTAACAATCGGGAAGCGTGCATCCTTGCGGTCACCCAGGAACAAAGGCTCTGCACAGTTAAACTTGCAGGCACCCTTATCCAACGCACCCAGGAAGCTGCCGCCTACGCAGTATTCGGAAACCATCATTTCCAAACGTCCCTGAATCATGCACTCCAACGGCAGCGGGCTGACGCTCACAAGATGCTCTACCTGCGCCATAGTCAGCTCGGGGCTGAGCACTGCGCCTGCAGCGCCCTGCTCCTGCCAGAACTGCAGTGTCTGGCTGTTGAAAATATTCAAAGACATGTCTGCTACCAAATTAAGCGCAGCATGCTTCTTCGCCAAAGGCCACAGGCCGTTGTTGTTGATGTAAACAAAATCCGGCTGCAGCTCTTCCCACAGAGTGAAAAGCTTGTTGAAATATGCCAGCTGTGCTTCCTTGATGATACGCGGAGTAGCAAAGGCCAGCTGACGGCCTGCCTTGCGCACCAGCTTGGCAGCCTTAGCATAATCCGCCTCTGACGGCAGCTGATGATTGAAGCAGTCACCGCCGAAGAGAATGCGTTCAGCACCTGCCTGCAGCGCAGCATTGACCTTCTCAACGCTGTCGCAATGCACTACCAGAACAGATTCATGCTGCTTGGCCTTATGTGCCTGCGGCACTAATTGCTCGCTGAAGCTATGCACCGCTGTGCGCGCCGGAGCGAAAGCGCTCAGGCGTGCAGCATCCAGTGCCTCGCATGCCATACGGCGTGCTTCGTTCATTTCGCTCATCGGCACCATAACATTTTCATCATGCTCAAAGATCAGGCTGTTCAGGAAATATTCAGTCGTACCGAGGCGGTCCAGCTGCTTGCGCACGCCCGCCTCATCCAGCGCACGCTTGCGTGCTGCCTCTACGATAAAATCGGTTTCGCCGTAGCCGACATTGCCTTCATCATCCGTCAGCGTAACGGTCATAGGCTCGCCTAAGCGCGCAGTAACTACGGCATCCACCGGAATACGTTTTTTTGCGTCTGGTTCGAAGAACTGCTGCGCATAGCTCATCAGTCTGCTGTCGAGAGTACGGAAAACGCGGTCATTCAAACGTACACCGTTAGGCACGTCAATCGTTACCTGCTGTCCGGGGGCAGCGCTCTGCACACTGTTGCCGCCGCACAGCATATCCGTAACGGTGGTGCCCACACGTCCGCCGACGCTCACCCAGAACTCCAAGCCATCGCCCAGATGCAGCTCCTTATCCAGCTTGATAACTGCCTTATTACGGTTTTTATCCAGCTTCGCTACACGGCCGATAAGCACGCCGCGGTTGTTGGGACGGCGGTCGCTCATCATTGTACGTCCGGGACGACGCTCCAGATAAGCGGTGGTAAAGTCACGGTTGAAGATTTGCTCGATATTCGCCAAATCCTCCTCCGGCACGTTGTAGTCACCGGCAAGATAGCTGTCAATCGCACGGCGGTAAGCATCTACTACTACCGCAACATATTCCGGGCGTTTCATGCGTCCTTCGATTTTGTAGGACACAACGCCTGCGTCAATCAGCTGCGGCAGAATGCTCAAGGTATTCATATCCTTGGGGCTCAACAGATACTGGCCTGCATCCTTGCCCTGCAGCATGTCCTCATCCTTCGCGTTGAGCAGCTTATACGGCAAACGGCAAGGCTGGGCACAACGACCGCGATTGCCGCTGCGGCCGCCGATAAGACTGCTCATCAGGCATTGACCGCTGTAGCATACGCACAATGCACCATGAATAAAGGTTTCGATTTCACTGCCGCGGCTGCAGGCTACACTGATTTCCTTCAGGCTCAGCTCACGCGCCAATACGCTGCGCTCCATGCCTGCACCCATAGCGAAGTCTACACCGCTGCTGTTGGTAATGCTCATCTGCGTGCTGGCATGCAACGGCAGCTCCGGCACAATTTTTTTTGCCAGGCGGATAACACCCAAATCCTGCACAATGAGTCCGTCTACGCCCACGTTATTCAAAAACAGCAGGTAAGCGGATAAAGCCTCCAGCTCGCTGTCATCAACCAAAGTATTGACGGTAATATACAGGCGCACATGGTGCATATGCGCAAAATACACCGCCTTCGCCATTTCCTCTTCATCAAAATTGCTGGCATAGGCACGTGCGCCAAAGGCTTTACCGCCCATATATACAGCATCGGCGCCGGCGTTTACCGCTGCCTCCAATGCTTCCCAGCTGCCTGCGGGAGCAAGCAGTTCTATTGTTTTCTTTTTCATATGTTATCTACCTTTCACGCACTGCTGCCAGCAGTCTGTCATATCTGGCCTGCAGGCTTTGCAGCTCTTCTGCCAGCACAGCATTTCTTTGCTGCACTTCCTGCTCAAGCGCAGCATATTTTTCCTGCATTTTTTGCTCTGCTGCTGCGCACTTTTGCTGCAGCTCCTGCTCCATCGCAGCGCATTTTTCCTGCATTTTTTGCTCCGCTGCCACGGATTGCTGCTGCATTTCCTGTTTCAGAGCAACGCATTTTTCCTGCAGCTCCAGTCTGTCTGCAGCCAGATCGAGCGCCGTCCAGATGGCGATTTTATCTGTCTGCAGCAGCTTTTTGCTTTCTGCCAGCTCCTGCATTCTTCTGTCTACCTCTGCTGCTATTTTCAGCACCTGTTCTTCGGAAGCAGAGGTCGTTAATGCATAGGTACTATTATATATTTTTACAGAAACTGATGCTTTTTCCATAAATACATCCTCTAGCTTATTCTGCGATAACGGTAAAGTTAAAGCTTTGCAGACTCATTTTTTCCCAAGAGCGCTTGTAATCCATGCGGATATTGTAGGTACCGGGCTTGGTAACTGCCAGCACCAGAATTTCAACGCCAGGCGCACCCATTCTTTCCTCGTCACCACGCGGAATGGTAAACGAGCTGCCTACCTTGCTTACTGCCGGCGAGCTGCAGGCAAATTGCCAGCCGTAGCCGGTGGAAGGATTGCTGTCCAGCTTCAGCGCCATCAGTCCGCTTGCAGGCAGACGCAATGTTTTGCCTGCAGCCTTATCGGTAATTTTCGCCAGCTGCAGCAAGCGTCCTGCTTCGCCGATGCGCAGAGAGGTAACTACATCCCTGTAGGGCACAAAGCTGCTGTAGGCAGCATTTTTCTTGCTGCGCACAAACAAGCCCTCTTCACCAAAGAGCACATTATCATAATTGCCCAAAGCTGCCTTTACGTTATCATTATCGACAAAGAAATCCGTAACCTCGAACTCCTTGCCGGTTGTCAGATCAAGATTCAGTCCGGCATATGCCTTGCGTCCGCCATTATCTGCCTCCAGCAGCAGGCTCACCAGACTCGGACGGTTCAGCATCACCTTATAGGTTACACTTCCCTGACCGCCAACCTCCTTGACCAGCTTAGCTGCAGCATCGCGCACCATAGCGTTGGCCTGTTTTTCCAGCTCTGCGGAATTACTGCCGTCAATGTAGGGCAGCGTTGCCGTTGCCTTGCCTACAGAGGTCTGTTCGGTAAGCACCGTTGTCTGCTGGTCTGCCAATACCGGCAGAGATAAGCATAAGCATAATAATGTTGTCAACAGGATTTTCATAGCCTGCAGCTCCTTTCCAAAAACAATGTTCCAAGCCTTGAACCTCTTGGTAAAAATTAAGCAGGAAGAAAGCCCTCCTGCTTAATTAAAGCAATCGCGCTAAAACTAGCCGCCAATCGCTATTTTACAATCATAAACTTTTAATGAACTCAACAGCCTTTTCCAGACGTGCCAGAGTTCTTTCCTTACCCAGCAGAACCATAACGTCAAACATACCGGGGCTTACGGTGCGTCCGGTCAGAGCCAGACGAGTCGGATGGATAACCTTGCCCAGAGCCAGACCGTTGTCGGCAGCAATCTTATTGTATGCTGCTTCGGTAGAAGCCAGGTCATATACATCATCAGCCTTAATCGCTGCAATGCATTGCTCCAGAACAGGAATATTTTCTGCCTTGAAGTGCTTAGCTACACCCTTTTCATCATATTCTTCAACATCCTTGAAGAAGTAAGTGGAAGCATCAGCAACCTCCTGCAGAGTTTTAACACGTACACGTACAACGTCTACGAGCTTTTCAAAGTATGCTTCGTTGGCAGCATCGTTGAACCATTCTTCGGTTACCAGGCCGTCTTTAACGAAGAAGGGCTTAGCATCCGGCAGAATTTTTTCCAGCGGCAGCTCGGACAAATATTGTCCGTTCATCCAGGTGAGCTTTTTGGTGTCATAGATAGCAGCCTTTTTACTCATCTGCTCCAGCTCAAACAGCTTAACGGTTTCTTTCAGAGTGAAGATTTCGCGTTCATCGCCGGGGCCCCAGCCAAGCAGAGTCAGATAGTTGATGATAGCTTCCGGCAGGTAGCCTTGGCTACGGAATTCTTCAACGGAGGTTGCGCCGTGACGTTTGCTCAGCTTGGAACGGTCCATAGCCAGAATCATCGGCATATGACCGAACTTAGGCGGCTCCCAGCCCAGTGCTTCGTAAACCAGCAGTTGCTTCGGAGTGTTGGAAAGATGCTCCTCGGCACGCAGTACGTGAGTCATGCCCATCAGATGGTCATCGACACAAACAGCGAAGTTATAGGTAGGAATACCGTTGGATTTTACAATTACGAAATCGTCGAACTGGTCCATGTTAAAGGTAACTTCGCCATGAATCAGGTCATGAACGGTGATACTGCCCTCGGCAGGAATCTTGATACGAATGGAATACGGTTCGCCTGCAGCGATGCGTGCTTTAGCCTCTTCTGCCGGAATATCGCGGCAAGTACGTGCATAACGGAACGGTTGCTTAGCAGCGCGTTGTTTTTCGCGTTGTGCAGCCAGATCCTCGGTAGTGCAGAAGCAGTAGTATGCTTTGCCTTCGTCCAGCAGCTGCTGAGCATATTTTTTGTAAATATCAAAGCGCTCGGACTGATAGTAAGGACCGTATTCGCCGCCGGCCTCCGGACCTTCATCCCAGTTGATGCCCAACCATTTCAGGCTGGTAAGGATTTGGCTTACGGAATCCTCTTTCAGGCGTTCAATATCGGTATCCTCAATACGCAGAATCAGCTTACCGCCCATTTTACGGGCAAACAGCCAGTTAAACAGCGCAGTACGCGCACCACCAATATGTAAATACCCAGTAGGACTGGGAGCAAATCTTACTCTGACTTCAGACATTTCATCGTCTCCTTACATTTTAATTACAAATATAGATTGTCAATCAGATTAATTATACAGCTTTGAAGAAAAAAGTGCAAATATTAATCTGCGTTGCCGCCGTTTTTTATTTTTCTTCATGATTTAAAGAAAAAGCAAATCCGAAAGACTTCGTTCATAGAAAACTGCTTTTATTGCTATTATTTCGCATTTTTTCGTTTGTCTAACCGCCGTTTTCGTATTATAATATTGTAATAAAGTAAATAAAAGGAGGATGCTTATGTGCCAAACCCCAGATTGGTCCGTCGGTGACCGCTATCTGCGTGAAAACGTTCCAGAGCTCGCCCCGTTAGTTGACCGTTATTCGCCCTGTCCGTTAAAACCAAAATCTAAAGAGGTTTATTTTACTATATTACTGACCGGTATTATTGCCCAACAGCTGCCGCCTGATGTCAGCCAGCAGCTGATGAAAAAGCTCGAAGGCCTCACCGGCAATCCCATTACGCCGCAGGCAGTGCTTAATGCTTCCGCTGAGGACCTGCTCAGCATCGGTCTGGTTAAGCAAAAGGTAGATTACCTGCGCAGCTTTGCCGAAGCAGTGATCAACGGCAGCGTAACCATGGATAAGTTCGATGATATGACCGACAGCCAGATTACCAAGCAGCTGATGCAAATCCGCGGCCTCGGCCAATGGACCATCGAAATGTTTCTGCTGCTGGCTCTGTGCCGCACGGACGTTGTTCCCAGCGCTGACTTCATCTTCAAAAAAGAGCTGCAGAAAATGCTCAATCTTAGCGAAATCCCCAAACGCGGCAAAATCAATACACTAACAGAAAGCTGGCGTCCCTGGCGCTCGCTCGCAGTGTGGTATATCTGGCAAAAAGCCAACGATAGCGAAAAAAAATAACACAAAAAGCAAAACAAAACCGTCCTTCCCCGTCTGCGATTTTGATATGTACCCCCAATACTGGACACCCAGTATTGGGGGTATTTTAATGAAATAC
>ERZ773158.130-NODE-130-length-98365-cov-32.170491_pt1 | contig 98365 bp, 127 predicted proteins | sample MGYA00511918_ERZ773158 | MGnify/ENA primary metagenome ERZ773158 (study PRJEB29015, sample SAMEA2737876) | human gut metagenome | biome: human gut; feature: human-associated habitat; material: faeces | place: China | collected 2012 ...
ATTGATGATATCCAATTCATTATAGGAAAGGAAAGTACCCAGGAGGAATTTTTCCATACCTTTAATACATTATATGAATCAAAGAAGCAGATTATCATATCTTCCGATAAACCTCCGAAAGAAATTGAAACTCTGGAAGAACGTCTGCGTTCCCGCTTTGAATGGGGTCTTACTGTAGACATCCAGTCTCCGGATTATGAGACCCGCATGGCCATCCTGCGTAAAAAAGAAGAAATGGAAGGCTACAATATTGATAATGAAGTGATCAAATATATCGCAACCAACATCAAATCCAATATCCGTGAGCTGGAAGGCGCCCTTACAAAGATCGTTGCCCTCTCCCGCTTAAACAAATGCGATATTACCTTAGGTCTGGCAGAAGAAGCATTAAAAGACATCATCTCCCCAAATGCCCAGCGGGAAGTTACGCCGAACCTGATCATTCAGGTCGTTTCCGATCATTTTGGCATTACGCCTCTTGATATTTCTTCCCAGAAACGTACCAAAGAGATCGTTTATCCGCGCCAGATCGTTATGTATCTCTGCCGCAATATGACAGAAACTCCTCTACAGTCCATCGGCCGTATTTTAGGAGGACGTGACCATACTACCATTATCCACGGTTCTGAAAAGATCGCTGCGGATATGAATAAGGACGAAAATCTTAAAAATACCATTGAGATCCTGAAAAAGAAGATCAATCCACAATAACCTGTGAAAAGGCTGTGGACAAACTGTTGATAGATCGGGGCCGGTTTTTTGTGAAAAATTTTTTTATTTAACTGTGGACAGACCGGAAGTCGTTTTTCGCAAAAATTTTTCAAAATTTAACCTGTGGATAACTTTAAAGCTATTCCGAAAAAATGTGGATGATTTCCACAAAGCTTTCCACAGAGCTTTTCCACTGTTTTTCTGGGGTTTTTCCACTTTTACACATACCCACAACCCCTACTACGGTTTCTACGAAAAATAATTCTTTATATACCCTATTAGAGGGCACTCATACGCAAACAACTCAGAAAGGAAGTTATCAACAATTATGAAGCTCAGATTTCAGAAAGATGATATTGTTAACGGCATCAGTATTGTTATGAAGGCCGTTCCCTCTAAAACAACCATGTCAATTTTAGAATGTATCCTTATTGATGCTTCTTCCGGTGAGATCAAGCTGACCGGCAATGATATGGAACTTGGAATCGAAACAACTGTAAATGGTGAGATCCTTGAGCATGGAAAAATCGCACTGGATGCAAAACTTTTTTCCGAGATCACCAGACGCGTATCCAGCCAGAATGCAGTCGTTACCATTGAATCTGATGATAAATTTAATACAACCATCAGCTGCGAAAATTCAGTATTCAATATCCAGGGCCGTGACGGAGATGAATTTTCCTACATTCCTTATATTGAAAAAAATAAATATATCAGTCTGTCCCAGTTCACTTTAAAAGAAGTGATCCAGCAGACGATCTTCTCTATTTCACCAAACGACAGCAATAAAATGATGGCCGGTGAATTATTTGAAGTCAATGAAAACCAGTTAAAAGTGGTATCTTTGGACGGCCACCGCATCTCCATCCGCAATGTTACCTTAAAAGATCACTATGAAAATACAAAAGTGATCGTTCCTGGAAAAACATTAAGCGAGATCAGCAAGATCTTAGGCGGTGACAATGAAAAAGAAGTGCTGATCTACTTCAGCGCAAACCATATTTTATTTGAATTTGACCAGACCATTGTTGTTTCCCGACTGATCGAAGGGGAATATTTCCGCATCAACCAGATGCTTTCCAGCGATTATGAAACAAAAGTAACGATCAATAAAAAAGAATTTTTAGACTGTATTGAGCGTGCTACCATTTTGATCCGTGAAAATGATAAAAAGCCTCTGATCTTAAATGTAGGCGATAATACCATGGAATTAAAGTTAAATTCCAGCTTTGGTTCCATGAACGCAGAACTGATGATCCATAAAACCGGAAAGGACATTATGATCGGTTTCAACCCTAAGTTTCTCATCGATGCCCTCCGTGTGATCGATGATGAAGAGATCAATATTTACATGATGAATCCAAAGTCCCCATGCTTTATCAAGGACGAGGATGCAACCTACATCTATCTGATCCTTCCGGTCAACTTTAATGCAGCTGCGGTATAATGTATAATTATGCATTTTAATCTATAGAGTGTCCGTAAAACACGGACAGAAAGGAATTGCAAAAAGAATGGAAACCATAAAGTTAAGGGATGAATACATCAAACTGGGCCAGGCATTAAAAGCTGCCGGCTTCGTTGAGTCCGGTGTAGATGCAAAATATGCCATTGAAGACGGCCTTGTATATGTAAATGGTGAGCAGGCTTTCCAGAGAGGAAAGAAGTTAGTAGATGGTGATGTTGTCACCTATGAAGGCCAGACCATCAAAATTATTAAATAAATCCTTGAAAGAGAATTTCTATGACCATCGAATCCATAGAACTTAAGAATTACCGCAATTATGAAGAACTGCATATGGAATTGAGTCAGGGAACCAATATTCTCTACGGCGACAATGCACAGGGAAAGACCAATATCCTGGAGGCAGTTTATGTGTGCTGCACTACCAAGTCCCACAGAGGGGCGAAAGACAGGGATATGATCCGGTTTGGAGAAGATGAGTCCCACATTAAGCTTCAGATCAAAAAAGGTGCGGTTCCCTGCCGCATTGATATGCATTTAAAGAAAAATAAGACCAAGGGGATCGCAGTAGACGGCATTCCGATCAGAAAGGCCAGTCAGCTGTTTGGTCTTGTAAATGTGGTGTTTTTCTCACCGGAAGACTTAAATATTATTAAAAATGGTCCTTCGGAGCGAAGACGCTTTATTGACATGGAATTATGCCAGTTAGATAAAGTGTATGTCCATTCCTTGGTCCAGTACAACAAAGTCCTTCTTCAGAGAAACAAACTTTTAAAAGAGCTTGGTTTTCATCCGGAATATGAGGCAACACTGGATGTATGGGATGAACAGCTGGTACGCTTCGGAAAAGAAGTGATAAAGGCCAGAAGAGCTTTTATCGATCAGCTGGGAGACATCATTAAGGAGCTCCACACCAAACTTTCCGGGGGAAAAGAAAACATTGAAGTGATCTATGACCCGGATACAGAGGAAGAGGAACTGGAAGCAGCTGTGAGAAAAAGCAGGCAGCAGGATATGAAGCAGAAGACCACACTGGCAGGTCCCCACAGGGACGATATCAGTTTTGTAGTCAATGGCATTGATATCCGCAGGTTTGGTTCCCAGGGGCAGCAGAGGACAGCCGCTTTGTCTTTAAAGCTTTCAGAACTGGAGCTGGTGAAAAAGGTCAGCCGGGATGATCCGGTGCTTCTTTTGGATGATGTGCTATCAGAACTTGACAGCAGCCGCCAGAACCAGCTTTTAGATGCAATACAGGATATCCAGACCATGATCACCTGTACAGGTCTGGAAGATTTTGTGAACCATAGATTTCACATTGATAAGATATTCAAGGTGGAAGAGGGAAAAGTTACAAGCCAAAATTAAATCATACAGATATACAGGCTGCAGAAAAACGGTTAAAGACCGTAGGTCTGCTGTCTGAAAAAGAAAGGAAGATATAGAACATGGGAGAGCAGTACGGAGCAGATCAGATTCAGATTCTGGAAGGACTTGAGGCGGTCAGAAAACGTCCTGGCATGTACATTGGCAGCACATCTGCCCGCGGACTCCATCATCTGGTTTATGAGATCGTAGATAATGCAGTGGATGAGGCACTGGCAGGATACTGCGATTCCATTGATGTGACCATTAATCCGGACAACTCTATTACTGTTATTGATGATGGTCGTGGAATGCCAACTGGAAAACACGCTAAGACAGGTAAATCAACAGTTGAAACAATTTTTACTGTTTTACATGCTGGTGGTAAGTTTGGTCAAGGAGGATATAAAACTTCTGGAGGATTGCACGGTGTGGGCTCTAGTGTAGTAAATGCACTATCAAGTCACTTAACGGTTGAGATTGTGCGAGATCATCAAAAATATCAAGAAGATTTTGAAAATGGTGGTCATCCAGTTGGAACTCTTCGTAATTTAGGTAAAACTAAAGCTGGCAATGGAACCACGATTACCTTTAAACCTGATTCAGAAATGTTTACTACGATTACGTATAATTTTGATACTTTAGCAACCCGTTTACGTGAATCAGCATTTTTATTGAAAGGGGTTAAAATTACCCTTACCGATGAAAGAGAAGGCAAAGAGCGTGAAGAAGTTTACCAATATGATGATGGAATTAACAAATATGTTTTTAAGGGAACCGATAAATTAAAACTAAATAAGCCATATGATAATTATAATAATATACATAACAGTAATTTAAATAATAGTAACTGTAATGCATATGATGTAAATGCGGTAAACAAATTATGTGATATATATATATACTTATGTGGAGTATATGACAAAGAGATAAGTATAATGGGATTTAGTAAATTATCTGGCATAGATTGGAATAGCATAAATGTGTGGTCACATGAGGAGCCAAGCTCACCGCGTTTGGGCATTTATCAAAAACTTTGCAAAGAGCGTGAAGAAAGCCTATCCAGCAAGCTAATTGCAGGGGCAAAAAATCCGGTCGGAGTTATAGCAGTGCTTAACCGTCAATTTGGATGGGCGAGCCCATACACGGCAGATAGTAATAGACAAAAGCAAGCACTCACAGTGGACCAATTACCACAGTTAGGCGAAACAAATAGTCAGAATATTAAAGCAGTAACAAGTGATAACATGGTTGATAATGCCAAGTAATTGTATATACAATACACACAATTCTAAACCCTTGATTTACAAGGCTTTGAGAGCTATTGAATTATTACAACTATGCGCAAAACAGTTGTTTAGCGAAGAGTTGAAAGCATAGAAATAAATTGTATATGCAATAGATACAATTTAAAATGCTTGATGTTTGAGAGCTGAACGGCGCACGCATTGGGTGCCCTGGGGGTGTACATAAAAAGCGACAAACCGCCCCACTTAGTCCCCAAAATATCCGCCAAAACAAAAAGGCCTTTACTCATACCTTAATCACACCAAGCGGTATTTATTATCATAACATAAGTTATATATTAATTAAACAACATACACAATAATAATATATACATACAATTACGATAATATATTAGTTATATATAATATATAACAGTAAAGGAGCTAACAGTGATGAAATTAACAGGATTTGAGTCTAGCAAAATTAATTCCGAAATGGTAAACCACCCTAGTCACTACAACTTGCCTAATCGTAAAGAGTGCATTGATGAAATGATTGACATTTACGGACTTAAGGATGTTGCTAAATGGTGTGAGATTACTGCATACAAGTATAAATATCGTGCCGGTCATAAAGACAGTCTCACACAGGATGTACAAAAAGCTATATGGTACACAATTAAGGCTCACGAACTTAAATCTAAGCGCAGATGGAAGATTTTCAGTAAGATTGCTGACAGATACTTGCCAATATTCATTAAAGGCATTTTTGCATGGCTTATGTTGTTCTGTATGTTTCATGCGATACTCTTTTCCGACTCATGTTCAATGATTGTTTCGATAGTGTTTTTAGTTCTTATGTGTATAACCGAGTCGGCATTGGAAGAAAATAAAGATAATTAGATTTTGAGGTGTAAATATGTTTGTATTAAAAATTGCAACAACAGTATGGCTGGCATTAATTGCACTTGGAATGACAAGTGCTACATTAAACGAAAAAGAGACAGTTACCACAAGGCTCATTAGCATTGCCATAATGTTCGGTCAGATACTTGCCATAGCTTTCATGTGGCAGTAAATATAGGGCATTCGCCAAGCGGTAAGGCACAGCACTTTGACTGCTGTATTCGTTGGTTCAAATCCAACATGCCCTGTTCGGGGTTTACTTGGTTCCCCGACATTGGACTTAGTAGTTCCTTTCGCCCTCATAGTGGAAAGCTGTTAAGAGCCGTCACAAGGCTCGTGAGGGTTTAATCGTGTATAATCCCACAATACACGAGCGTGAAAACCAACCTGTCGTAAAGACATCTGTAATAGGCAGAGTAGACATATATACCCCCTTTAATTGTTAAACTAGGGCAACTCAAATCAGTGAGTCTTAGGTGAGGTACAATCCCTCACATGCCCTTTGCTGTAGGTTTCGTTAGTTCTTTTCCTACAGCACATACAAATTATATCTCCGGAGGGTGTTGCCACTCCTTAGACTTCACCCTCATTACTGGCTTGTAGCTCAATGGTAGAGCAGTCGGCTGTTAACCGACTTGTCGCGGGTTCGATTCCCACCTTGCCAGCTATAGGTTGAAATACCTAGAACAAATAATTATGCGAAGCGAGGGAGTTTTGATGATTATTGTATGGGATGCCCTTATGGGGATTAAAAGAATAATTGTTTTTCAACTTGCTGAGCGTATTATTGTATTTCCAAAATCCAGTGAAGCGGTGAAAAGAAAGTATTGCGGAAGTATGCTAAGGTTTCCATACTGTGCAATATCAGCTAGGCATGAAGTCTCGATTAAGCCATATCTATGAGAATAATATTTGATGATCCAGAAACCACAAAACTTAAAGAATCATAGGTATGGCGAATAAAATTGCAGATATGGTGTAATGGTATCACAGGAGATTGCTAATCTCTCTAACGAGTAAAATCGTTATCAAGGTTCGAGTCCTTGTATCTGCGCTAGTCGGTGCATGCTGACTGTTGATGTGTGGCGGAATGAGTAAACGCTATGAAATGTCTATTGCAAAACGTAATACAGAGAAAGCACTTCTCGGGGGACATTATGAGAAAGTAAGTCTTTCATGTGTGGTTCAAATCCACACCACATCAATCATATGTCGGCTTAGTGCGAGCTGTTATATCTTGAATAGCGGTTGCGTAATGCTGACATGCTTTACTTAAAAAGTTAGAGTAGGGCGGTCTGTACGTGTTGGCGCGATACAGTAAGGCAAAGTAAAATGAAAACGCACAAAAACAAGGTTATGAGTAAGACGCGCGCTGAAAGTAATCGGAAATACACTTCAAAGCAAAGCCTTTATGCGTTTTGACAAACCTTTTGATGGAGTGAATATTTCCTTTTTCGGATAGTAGTTCAGTTGGAAGAATAACCACTGCAATAGCAGTAATTGAGGGAGTCACAGGTTCGATTCCTGTCTATCCGATTATCAAAAAATAAGGAGATGTGTCTATGGCAAAGGGAGTTAAGACACGAAATGCCAAACTATTCCAAGAAGCATTGACGGAATACGCATACGGCAGATGTTCACAATCGAAAGCTGCAAAAATGGCTGGCATGAGCAGACCGACATTTAGGAAGTACGCAAATATGCATTTTTTAGGTATTCCATTTCCTGATACACTGTTTAAGGCAAAGGAAGAATAACCAATGAATACAAATTGTGTGAACTGTGGCGCACCGATTAACAGAAAGCTTAATAAATGCCCTTATTGTGGTACGCCTTATGACTACAGTGACTTTAATGCAAGTTTTGAAAACAAAAATCCACTTGGAACTATCTCTATTGCCGGAAAAGAATATCAAGTGTATTTAGGCAAATATGATGTAGACACAATCAATATGGGGTGTGGCAGAGACATAGACGGAATGCTTCATGGAGACAAAATTGTTAAAAAACGAAAATTTACTTTGATTGAGGTGTAATATGTGCGAATTTTGCAAAAACGGAAAACGAGACATAATACTAAATGATGATGGCAGCATTATATGCCTTACAGCAAATACAGTCATTGCTATTGATAGAGACACAGGCAAAAAACATAAAAATCAAATAGCAATCAATTTTTGCCCTATCTGCGGTAGAAAGTTGGTGTAGTAATGGCGGAACCTTTAAGCAAATTAGCAGAAAAATGTAAAAGTTGCCCTAAATCTGAAAAATGCGACCATAAAAGAATGGAGCTATGCGCTTTAGTGGATTTGCCACAACAAAACCTTGCAAGTGCTACACAAGGTATTTTAATAGACAATATGTCCCCTGCATTGAGAGAAGAAATAAAAAGCCCTTTAAGTCCATTTAGGTACAAAGACGAATTAGAAAAAGCACTAAATGATTTCCATTTTGGAAATATGTTTATGTATGGCGCTTAGAAAGTTAGCGAAAGAATGAAAGAAACTATTTTATATATTTCAAAATCAGAACAGGATATACGAAGTTTTCTGAAATATCTTCAATCAAAGCTAGAAGCAGAACAAAAGGAATGTACCCTAGATGAAGAACACAATATTTTAAAAGTACCAAAATATTACGATATTGTCGGGAAGAGTATTCATGGAAATATGCTTGGTACAGGTTATGGATATTGCAAATATTATTGTTTTTCGAGAATGTGTGATAGAAATAAATACAGCAACAGAGAAAATGAAAAGCTTAAAGAAATTCTTATGCACACAAGAGAGAGCGCAGAGAGAATATCGGGGCTTGATATTTTATGTATGCTAGGGTTGGTTTAAAAGGCGGTGAAAGAATGAAACATCAAAAAGAATGGCGCACTTGTGATAGATGCGGAAAAGAGATAATACGATACGATGAAAAATATGCATATATCAAAACGAGAGAGATAAAACCTCTTTACGAAAAAAGCATATGCACAGCCGAAGATTTAGCAAAGGAAGTGTTTCCAATGGCTATATGGAGAGATGATATGCAATACGATTTATGTCCTAAGTGTAGGAGAGATTTTAGGAGATTTATGAGAAATGGAGCATGAAAGAAAATGGTGCACTTGCGATAGGTGTGGGACGGAAATAGAAAAGCCTAAAATATGGTATGACCGAATATTCCCTTGTCTAAGAACCGTGAATTTAAAAAGGGCTATGTCTTTCAAAGAAATATTTACGGAAATTAAACAAGGGAAAATAGAACCGGTTATAAGTAGAGACGGCATAGAAAATATTGTATTAGAAGAATACTATTGTACAAAGACAAAGCAAATTGACTTATGCCCTAAGTGCAGGGAAGATTTTGAGAGGTTTATGGAAAATGACAGTTAACATGGGTGGCAACATTTATGAAATGAACATAGCTCAATTTGCAATTCTGTTAGCGACAGCGAGCAAGTATATGCCGTTTGGCATATACGCAGTAAAAAAAGATGGTATCGCAATCATGCTGAATAACAAGTATGAGAGCAAAAACGAGCTTGATAAGGATATAGCAAAATTTAAGGATAAAGGATTTAAGGTGTATTACAATGCAAAAACTGGAAAAGGCAATTAAAATAATTACAATTTCAATAGCTTTTGCTTCAACTTGGCTGATAACTGTGTTTGCGTTGAACATAATTTTTGTAGATATTGCTGCAAAAACACTTAGCATATTGTCTGGAATGGGTTTTGTTTTTATCTTAATGGATATAATTAAGCAAATACAGGAGGGTGAAAATGAAGAAAACAAGGAATAGGATAATCATTAAAACTCGCAAAGGCGGATATACAAAGGTCTATGCTAATGGGAAATGGCAAAAAGGTGTGGTAAATATTGATTTTCATGCTGATTGTGCCCCTTTAAGAGTACCCTTTATTAAAATCAAGTGCGAATTTGATAAAATCAAAACAGATAAACACGGCGCTGCTATTTATGACGAAGAAAAAGAAGAATTTGTAAAAGAACACATAGAAACAAGAATTTGAGGTGACGCAATGAGCATGGCAGAAGTAATTAAATCAATAGAGAGTGAAGCACTTAGAGAAGCACAATCGCGCGAAATAGGCGGTAGAAATGGCAAGCCGATAGATTGTTCCACTTTAGAGGATAAACCTGTTGTCGTGGCAGATAATGAAGCAGACAGGCAAGCGTTTAGAGCGGCACTATCACAGAAATTTTGCGGTGATATATCCGGTGGCTATTTAACAAAGACACCATGTATAAGCAAAGATGATTCAATTCCAGAATGACTTAGAAAAAATGTCGAAAAGAAATTGAGAGATTGCTTTAAGGGGCGATAATTGATGGAATTTCAGTACAGAAAAATGGTACAGGAGATAGCTGATGAAGCATTAGACAATGTTACAATCAACAATATTCCGTTTCGTGAATGGATTGATAATGTGAATAATGCTTATACAAATAAAACATGCAATCTAGCTTCTTGCCGATACAATGCAGATGGTAAATGTACCAATCAAGAAAAAAGAGAAGAATGTGTCGAAGTGTCAGGAAAGGTGTTGTGCATAAATGAAGAAAACAAGAAGTAAAATAATCATTAAAACAAGAGCTGGTGGTTACACAAAGATTTATGCCAATGGGAAATGGCAGAAGAAAGTAGGTGTCATTGATTATCATGCAGAATGCAGTGGCAAAGGTGGTATAAAGGTTACTTGCGAATTTGATAGACTGAAAACTGATAAAAATGGTTCAGCTATCTACGATGAAACTGAAAAAGATTTTGCAAAAGAACACATAGTTGCAAGAATTTAGGGGGCAAGGCTATGAAAATAACTGAAATGAATAACTGCATTGAAGAAATGCGTAAATGTTACAAGTTTAAGGATGATAAAACGGAAATAACGCTTGGAGATTCAACGAGCAGTTCTACAATATGTGTAAATGTATACACAAATGATGAAAACGGAACACGAATTGAAATGACAAGAATAGCGGATAAATTAGAAGAAGCAGACTATTGTTTGAGATGAAAGGAAATCAAATGGGCGAAATAAAATCTGGAATGAAAATTGCTTATCAAGGAGTAAAGGAAGAAATGGAAACAATAGCTGCAGAACTTGCAAGAAAAGGAATTGAAAAGCCAAAAGGCTTTAGTGTGTTGGAGCAGTTTATAAAAGACAGACTTTCAGAATGCGAATAAATATTTTACCGGCTAACAAATAGAGTTAGTCGCTACCCTAAAACAGTTATAGGCAGAGGTCTATAAGCACCTTTGCTTTTTAAAAGTGGAGGTGCTTTTCTTATGGCTAGTCAGAGCCTTATTTCCACAGTTGATAGTTACGAAAATTACATAAAGAGAAATGGAATAGACGAGCAAGTAATTAATGCCTATGTAGACGCTTGCAGTGTAGCCATAAATGGCGAGAAAGATATTGAGTATGGACTACAACTCACTAAGAGGGCGAAAGAGCTTATAGAGGACTTCTGCACGACTAAAACAGGTGGTACGATTTGGGATTTGGAAAAATACGCATTCGACCACAAAACCACATATGAGCTGATAAACAAAAAATATGAGGTTTTGCTACTTGAAGCCCAAAGCAAAATAGTTGACAGCTATTTTCAGTACATAGAGAAAAAGCGTGAGCCTAAAGACCGATTTTATATGCCACGTAGAAAACAACTAATCAAAATCGGACTTGTGGACGCACTACAAGGCATGATTGATGATAAATACGACATATTGTGTGTGAGCCTAGTGCCTGGAGCCGGAAAGAGTACTATTGAGAAATTTTTTCATTCGGCAGTTGCCGGTTGGTTTCCAAAAGACTACAGCCTGTTTTATTCACACAGTGGCGATATTACACGAATGTACTACGATGGAGTATACGACATTGTTACTAATGATGATGATTATGCATGGCATGACATTTTCCCCAATCTATCAGTTACAAGCACGAATGCCAAAATGGAACAATTCAATATTGGCAAATACAAACCTTTTCCGTCAGTACAATGTACTTCTGTTGGAAGCAAGAATGCCGGAAAAGTCCGTGCAAGTAAATTTTTGCTAGTTGATGATATGATAGGCGGAATTGAGGAAGCCTTAAATCCTGTAACACTCGACAAATTGTGGGATAAATACGCAGTAGACGCAAGACAACGTAAGACGCAAGACACGGACGGAAAACCGTGTAAAGAGATACATATTGCCACTCGTTGGAGCGTACATGATGTTATCGGACGCATTCAAAATATGTATATTGGAAATCCAAGAGTCAAAACAATATCGGTTCCCGATGTAGACCCGGTGACAGGGGAAAGCAATTTTGATTATGAGTATGGCGGTTTCACGAAAGAGTTTTTTGCAGACCAACAATTACTCATGGACGAAATCTCTTACCGATGTCTGTATAAACAGGAACCTATCGAGCGCGAGGGCCTATTGTTTCCTGATGATAAAATCCGCAGATACTTCAATCTGCCACATGGCGAACCGGAAATCATCACAGCTCAATGCGATACAAAAGGAAAAGGCACAGACTATTTTGTTATGCCAATACTACAAAAATATGGTGAGGATTATTACTGCGTTGATTGCGTGTGCGATAATACGGCAGACTATGAAATGCAGTATGAAAACGCGTCAAACATATTAGTCAATAATCAGGTGCAAGAGTGCGAGTTTGAGCGTAATGCCGGTGGTGACAGAGTGGCTATGGAAGTTAATAAGCGAGTCGAAAATAAAGGGTGGATATGCAACATCACTGATGTACCTACAGAAACAAATAAGGAAGCACGTATTTTTCAGTGTTCTAACTGGATTTTACAACATATTATTTTCAAAGACCAATCACTTTATAAGCCCAATGAGCCTTATGGAGTAATGGTATCACTGCTGAAACGATATTCAGTAACAGGCAAAAAACAGCTTGATGATGTTCCTGATGTTTTTTCAAACTTTGCCTTAAGAATGACGCAAGGCAGTAGAATAGCAAAGGTTGAAGCAGTACACAATCCGTTCAGAGGAGGGCTTTATTAATGAATACAAAAACTTACTTAAATCAAATCAGCAGATTAGATAAAATGATACAAAACAAGCTGTCTGAAATATACCGGCTTAAGACAATAGCATGTAGTGTTACTGTTTCAACGGACAAAGAAGCGGTTGATGTTTCATCTGACAAAGATAAATTAGGCAGTACAGTAACTAAAATTGTGGACTTGGAAAAAGATACAGACAGACTTGTTGATGAATTTATGAGAAAAAGAAATCATATTATCAGCCAAATTGATAGTATGGAGAATACTGACTACTATCATGTACTCTCAATGAGATATGTTAATCAAAACACTTTTGAAGAAATCGCCCAGGCTACAAATTGGAGCATAAGAAAAATATTTACAATCCACGGCAGAGCCTTGCAAGAGTTTGAAAGGCTTTACGGAAAAGAATATCTTGAAAATGTGCAGTAGTGTGCATAGTTTTGCATATCATTGCATATATACACTTAAAAAATTGACAGTTATAATATAACTATGAAAAAATCGTAATTCGTTCATTGCGAAAATCTCTTTTAGAAATGGCACTCACAGATTGTGGGTGCTATTTTTAGTGAAGCGAGGATAACATGAATAATCAGAATATCGTACCAACAGGAAAACGAAGTGTAATGTGCCCTCGTTGCGGAAAGCTATTAACGTGGGTGAATAAAAACGATAAGAAACACCACAAGGTGATGTGTACGCACTGCCGTAAATGGATATGGTTTTGGGCTGGCACACAAGAATTTCAGATAAAAGAGGTTCCACAGAGGGCTTCTGCAAGTGGCATGAGGTTTTATTGATGTATAGGTACGCGCATAAAAACGTAAGACCTTTTTCGGCTGTCTGTCAGAATAATTACGGCAGACAAGTTATTTTCACGCGTAAAAGGCAAATCACAAAAAACAACATAATCGAAGAACTGAATAAAGCACTTGTGATTCACGAGCAAAACGCTATTGAGATTGAGTATCTTGACAGATACTATCGTGGTGACCAACCAATTTTGTATCGACAGAAAGTAAACCGACCGGAAATCAATAACAAGATTGCCGTAAATCTTGCATATGAGCTTGTTGAGCGCAAAACCGCAGAGATGTGTGCCGAGCCAATCCAATATGTGCTGCGTGGCACCGATAACCATAAGTCGGAAGAAATCACACAGCTTAACATCACAATGGACTCTGAAAGCAAACAAGAGTGCGACATAGACATACATCGTTGGAGAAGCATATGCGGTACCGGCTACAGATTCATCGGTAATGATGATGGACAAGGACAGTTGCTTGATGAAAGCGATTTTTATTTATCGTCTGAAAATCCAATGTATACGTTTGTAGTATACTACTCAAACGGACGTCCGGCATTCTCTTGTCAAATCGGAGAGGACGAGAACGGAGCAGATATATATTATGTGTTCACTGACAATGAGTGGTTTGATATTCGCAACGGCAAGATTTATGCAAGCGGAATAAACGGCAACAGAGCAATTCCGGTGATTGAATATCCAAACAATGCAAGGCGATTATCTGACATTGAAATGACTATTGCAATCACAGACGCTATTAACGTGCTTACATCGGACAGAATTAATGGAGTCGAGCAGTTTGTGTCTGCATGGGTGAAATTTGTTAATTGTGAGATTGACATAGATACATTCAGAAAAATGCGACAAGAGGGAGCATTGGTAGTCAAATCTAACAATGGTTCAGACAATAAAGCTGATGTTGATGTAATGACAAGCGAACTTAATCAGACAGAGGGACAAGTGGTTTTCACTGACCTTTTTGAAAGATTTTTGAGTATTCAAGGTCTTGCAAATCGTCAGGGCAACACAGGCGGTGACACCGGTTCTGCCGTAGAATTGCGAAACGGACATTACGATGCAGGGCTTAGGACAGCTATTAATGAGCCTATCCTCAAGAAATCAGAAAGAATGGCACTTAGGCTTATTCTTAACAGGCTGAGAATTAATAAGGGCTTTACGCTTATGCCTAGTGATGTTGAGATACACATTAATCATAATAAGCTCGACAACATGCTTGTTAAGGCAGAGGTGCTTGAAATATTACTTAGGTGCGGTATCAATTACAAGAGAGCCGTCAAGACGATTGATATGTTTAGCGACCCTGAACAAGTCACTCTTGAAAGTGCTAAGCGCATGGAAATGTTATTCCCGGAAGAACAGCCGACAACAGCTACACCTAACAATAATAACAATGATAAGAACAATGGAAAGACAGCCGATGAATAATTGGCTGTCAATTTATTTTGGAGCTTGATATGGCAGACGAAATCCACGCACTTAACAAAAATGAAATACAGGACATAGATTATGATACATATTTTGGTGAGATGGATTTGTCCGACAAGGAAAAGGAAGATAGAAAAAAGCTTGCTGAAAAGTTTGAAAAAATCTTTGTTATGCTATTTGCCTTGTTATCCGGCAAGGAAGAAACAGAGATAACAACTATCACTAAAGAATTTATCATCAGATATGAGAGTGTTGCCACGCAGTACTGTAAAGCAAAGAGAACACCCTCATATATTACAGATTATGCTCGGTACATTGTGAATGAGGTAGTTGATGCTACCACGCAAAATACCGAAGTAGAGTATTTTACTTCACAGAAGCGAGCAAAAAATGTAGCTGCGAATGAAGCTAATGCAGTCGGCAATTACAGATTGCAAACTGAAATGGTAAAACAGGGCTACAAAACAAAAGAGTGGCGCTCAAAAGAAGATTCACATGTCAGACCTACACATGCGAACGTTGACAGAAAGAGGATTGATATTTTTGAGCCGTTTGAAGTCGGGAACTCATTTATGATGTTTCCAAAAGACCATTCTTTAGGGGCACAAGTAAAAGAAATAGCAGGGTGCAGATGTACCCTTAAATATTACAAATAATGAGCAACTTGTAAGGAAACTTATAGGTTGCTTTTTATTATACAAAAATTTGCAGTTGTGCGTTAAACAACAGAAAAACTCGGCTGGTGCAACCAGCGATAACAAAAGCGTGAGTTACGGAGGTAATGAAATGACAAGAAATGATGTTTTGAAGCTTTTTCCGGACGCAACGGATGAGCAGATAACAAATCTGCTTAACAAGAGCGGTGAGGAAATGGCAAGAGAGAAAGAGAAAGCCAATCAGTACAAGGCTAAAGCCGACAAAGCTGACGAGCTACAGACACAGCTTGATGAACTACAGGCTGGCAACATGACGGAGCTTGAAAAGGCGAATAAAGCCTTAGAGACAGCTAATCAGCAGATAGCTAAGCTACAGAAAGATAATGCTGTCAGAGATTTGCGTGAGAAAGCTATGACTGATTTCAAAATCACAGCAGAACAGGCAAAAACAGTAGTAAAAGAGGATGGTTCTTTTGACACGACATCGCTTGGCAAGATTATTTCCGACATGAAAGCCAATGCGATAGCGGAGTATGAGAAAAACGCACTCAAAGATACTCCTAATCCAAGCAATGGCGGTAAAAATGATGAACCCGACTCAAAGCCAGCAGATGTAGCCAATGCAGAACAAATCTCATTTGGTACAGTTGCAAATGCTGAAAGTCAAAACAGCTATGTAATTTAAAACAGGAGGTAGAACGATGGGAAAGCCAATCGTAAGAGACTTTACGCAGGGTAAAGGAATTTTAAAATTTTTCCCTTATGAGGGTGCAGCGTGCCTTGTGCCACAGACTATGGTAACAAGCGCAGATGGAAACGGAATGAAGATTGTGCCAGCTGGTACACCATTCCCAAGCAATGACGCAGAGTGCAAGGGTTATCTGTTACACGATGTAGATGTAACAATGGGTGACGCACCTGGAACATATGTATATCAAGGAACTATTGATTGGGAGAAAGTTAAGTCACTTTCAATCGCAGATGAAGCTAGAACTGCAACACCTAGAGTTACTTTCTATGGCGCACCAAAGATTGTAGCGAGTCAGGTTTAAAAGGAGGTAGAAGAACATGGCATTACCATTAGCAGAAGCATTTACAGCGAGAAGCCTCGGTGTAATGTGGAACAATTATCAGAAGACATTAGGAACTGCCCCTTATCTTGGCAGACAGAAATTCGGAACACGTAAACAGGACTCACTCGACCTTAGATTTATCAAGGGCAAGAACGGACTGCCGGTATCACTCAAAGCTTCAAACTTTGACGCACAGGCAGAGCTAAGAGACGTTGGAGGTTTCTCTGACATTCAGAACTCAATGCCATTTTATCGTGAGTCTTATATGGTAACGGAAAAAGAGGAACAGGAGTATGACAATTACAGAACTTCGGAAAACTCTAACCTTGCCAATAACGTATTACGTGAAATCTCAAAGAAACCAATGAACCTTATCGAGGGCGCATTAGTTGTGCCGGAGAGACAGATTTGGCAGTTACTTGCACCTACAGATGGCGTACCAAGAGTAAAAGTAACTATTGGCGACAAACCTTTTTACATTGACTATCTTGCAGATAATGAGAAATCAGAGCATACGGCAAAGCATTACAAGACTTTTACAGGCACAAGCGCATGGGACAAGTCGGCTACAGCCACACCACTTGACGACCTTATTAGGTCCAAGAGAGAGTTTTCAAAGGCAACAGGATATTCTCTCACTCGTTTCACCATGAATACAGAGACTTGGGAAATGGTGCTTAACGCAGAAGATACAAAGAAACAGGTGCTTGGCATCACCGCTTACAACGGCGGTATCAGATTACAGCAAGCACAGGTTGTTGAATATCTTAAGGGATATGGTATCGAGATTGAAGTATACGATAAGCTCTATGTTGACGAGACAGGACAGACACAGTACTTTGTACCAACAGGCATTGTATCTGCGCAGTCTGCCGGAGTATTTCTTGGCGATTACACATTCGGTAAGACCCCGGAGGAAAGAAGCGGAAGTATCACAGACGGAAACCTCTCACTTGTTGAGACTGGTGTATCTGTATATACATACGCTACAAATCATCCTATCAATACTCATTGTATCGTATCCATGATTGGATTACCTACATTCGAGGGCATGGATAGCGTTATGGTTCTCAAAGTTAAGGAGGATTAAGGCTTATGATAGCAACGCACTCTATAAAGCATGATGGAGTGTGGTATAAAGTCGGAGACGAGGTACCGGAAAGCAATAGCAATTCGGTACCTTCTGATTTTATGAACCCACCTGAAACACCATACACAAAGACAGAAATTAACAGGATGTCAACAGCCGACCTAAAGAAGCTTGCGAGCGAAAATGGTATCGAAAATGCCACAGAAATAAATGGCGGTGACTTGAAGAAAATGTTAATTGAAAAATTTGGATTATAAGGAGCTTGGCATGGAATACACCACATTAGAGCAAGTCAAAATCAGGCTTAAACAATTTCATATTGATACAGTCATAAATGATGATGATACAACATCTGATGTGGTAGTGTTCGATAACAAGGAAGATAATCCGGTAATTGAACAGCTTATTAAGCAAGCTACGGAAGATGTAAAAGCAAAAAGGTGTTATCCGAACACTTTCACTGATGATGATATAACTGCCGACTTAAAGCAGTTTGAGAATGTTGTTATCAATCTTGCTGTCTACGACCATTCACAAGCCGGTGAGAATTACATGAGCGCATTAAGTGAGGGTGGAGTGAGCCGTACATGGAAAGACAGAGATAAGCTGTTTGTCGGAGTATTTCCTTTTGTTAAAGTGCTATAGCAAAAGAAGATTGTGCGTTACCAATATGGTAGCAGGCGGTACACATTAAGTGGTGGTGGGCGGTGTGCCATTATTAATTATGAAAGGCGGTATATCAATGCCAATAGCAGTAATTATAAGCATTATTTCAGTTGCTTTTTCCGTCTTTTTCGGACTGTTTACCTTAGGACTCAATCTTAAGAACAGCAAAAAGTCTGATAACGCAGAACTTACGGAGCGTGTAAAACAAAATACACGTATAAACATGAAACTTGACACAATATCAAGCAACACAACAGAGATAAAGAATGAAGTTACAGAAATGAGAAGAGAACTTAATTCTCACGATAACAGGATTATTAAAGTTGAGGAAAGTGTAAAGTCAGCACACCACCGAATAGACGGATTGGAAGCGCGACTTAACGAAGATAAGGAGGCATAGCAGAATGGATATAACATCAGTATCAACAGTAGTTGCAATCGTTGTAATTACATATCTGATAGGTTTAGGAGCCAAAGCAATCCCACACATTAAGGATAATTATATTCCTATAATCGTAGGTGTTGCGGGTGGCATCTTAGGCGTCATAGGTATGTATGTAATACCGGACTTCCCGGCAAATGACATTCTTGATGCAATAGCAGTAGGAATTGTGTCCGGATTGTCAAGCACAGGTGTTAATCAGATTTATAAGCAGGTAAAGAAAAATGCTTGACATCAATAAGCAAGCCATGAAATACGCGCTTCAAGGTCAAACAGTCACAGTCTACGAAAAAGACGAGGACGGAAATCTAAAGTTTTATGAAACAGAGGACGGAGAGAAAATATATTACACCCATGAGGAAACAGGCTTTTCGGAGCCGGTTGATTTTCGGGCAAATATATCTTTTGACGGAGGAGAAGCGCAAAACAAGGAATATGGCTTTAATACGGCTGATTTTGACGCTGTTTTGCTGACAGACAGAGGAGAATACCCTTTTAAAAAAGGTGACGTTATTTGGCTTGATAGTGAGCCTACAAAGAACGAAAACGGATTAGTTGATTCAACATCCGCAGACTTTACAATAGTGGGAGTCAAGCCCTCTCTCTATTCAGTTAAATACATGCTCAAAGCAGTTGTGAAAGAAGTGTAATTATGAAGATTGACGTTTCTCTGACAGAAAAATCTATACAAGATGCGATAGACAAGCTTGAAAAATACAAAGACCGCCTACAGGACCAGTGTATAGCGTTTGTTGGAGAGCTTGCTAGTAATGGCATAGCCGTAGCACGAACAAATACAGGCAATTTCGGGCACTATATTACATTTAGTTACGAAATTAAAGATGCAACAGACGGCTGTACGGCTATTGTGCTCGCTACCGAAACAGGGCAGATACAAAGCACATGGCAAACGGCAGATGGACTTAAAACAGTTGATGTATCGCCTTTGCTTATGGCTGAATACGGCTCGGGCTGGAAAGCTAAACCACATTTCAATGACGCAAGAGGCGGTCAAGGAACTTTTCCAGGGCAGACATACGCATTTGACAGCGAAGGTTGGTATTGGAGAGACGAAAGCGGAGAATTACACCATTCATACGGCATTACACCTACAATGCCGATGTATCGAGCATTTTTAAAAATGGAAAATGAAATTATGAAAACGGCACGGAAGAATTTTAGTTGAGGTGATAAAGTGGCGAGTCAAAATCAATGGGCGTACGACCTTGAAAATCTCACATATGCGATTGCAAAAACCCGATGTGAGAAAAAATTGAAAACTAAATATCCCAAACTTAAATTTACACAAGAGGAACAGTCGGACAGTGCAACGGCTAGTTTCCCAACAGTGCTGATTCAAGCACTCGAACCTATTGAACAGAATACGGATTTAGAGTGTGAAAGAATAAATACAGTGTTATTTACGGCACAAGTAACTGTTACAACGAATAAAAGCCGTTCAGAAGCTTTGAATGTAGCACAGACAGTGGCTAATGAATACAAAGCCATGTCATTCAAGCTGACAACAACCCCATTCGCTAGGAAAAACGGCAAATTATGGACTGCTACATTACGTGCTAGGCGGTCATTCGACTGGAATGATAGATTATAAGAGCTTTTGGCTCTTATTTTTTTATGAAAAATTAGGAGGTAATACAAATGGCAACAGGATTAAAAAGTAGAATTGCTTACAAGACGCCAACCGGTTCTGCCACAAGTGGCGATTATTGGGCTGGAACTTACAAGCTCTTACTTAGGGCAAAATCAATTCCCTCACCATTCGGTTCACAGAACATGGTAGATACTTCAACTCTTGAAGATTTAGTAGAGACGCAGGAAATGGGCAGACGTTCAGCCGGTTCCATGGAAGTTGAGGGAGCTTTTGAGAAAAAGTACAAAGACGAGATGGTAACTAACGAGGGTAAGAAGCTCGACTTCATCATTCTCTATGGTACAGACGGAAAAGGTTCAGAGGGTATTTGCGCTTTCATTGGCCAGGAGTCATTCGCCCCAGGTGAAGCCTCTGATGACCACTTAACCGGTACTGCGACTGTATCGGTTCAGACAGTACCTAAGTGGATTGAGGATAACTACGATGTTGCGGTAACAGAGGATGACCAAGGCTATCCAACAGCAATCACACTCAAAAAAAAAGGGTGAGCCAATCGGAAAAAGCCGTAGCGGTTGGCTATGATGATAGCACGGCTGACAGCGAACTTGAAGATACAATATAGTAAGGTAATTGAGGCAGTTTTAATACTGCCTCTTTCCCTATATAAATTAGGGAGAAAGGGAAAGATAAAATGAAAATTAAATTAAGCGGAAAAGAATACACAGTTAAATTCGGATATGCACCGGTAGTTAAGAATAAAATTATCCCAAGGCTCGTAGGAATGGAGCAACAGGGTGAGGGGCTTGAAGTCATTGACAACATGCTTGAATTTTTACCGGAGTTTTTACTCGTAGGTTTGCAGAAATTCCACGCTGACGAATTTGGCTTTGATTTTGACAATAAAGAAGCAAAAGAGAAACAGCTCGAAAAGGTATACGATTTACTTGACGATTACCTTGACCCAGAGAATGAAGAGGGTGGAGATTTACAATCGCTCTACAATGATTTGTCGGCTGAAATGGAGAAAAACAGTTTTTTATCGAAGATGCTGGCGAAAGAGGTACAGACAGCCAAGAAGAAACCAATCAAGAAGTAAAAGAACTTACATGGGAAGTATATTGCAACGAAATCCGCCCATATTGGCTTTTAGCAACTAAAGGCTATGGATTTAGTGTTGAGGACATAGATATGTCTTGTCCGGCTGATTTGGAGCCTTATTCAAAGGCTTATATGCTTGCACAAAAAGAAACCGATTCTAACATGTGGGCTTGGTGGGGCACATACGGACTAAGCGCAACTCTTACAGCTATCGACAGAGCCTTAAACGGCAACAAAGCAAGAGCAAAATACATCGAAAAATCATTAAATGAGCAATACTCAAAAGATAACGAACCTAAGTACAAAGAGTCTAATGAGGAAATTGCCGTTTACGAAATGAAACAACGAATTAACGCATTAAGACAGTCAGGATTACCTGAAAGTCCTGATTAATGAGGTGAAAATATGGCATATAAAGGAATTGACGTATCGTCATATCAAGGAAATATTGATTGGAGTAAGGTTAAGTGGGCTGGAGTGCAATTTGCAATCCTTAAAATAATTCGCAAAGACCTTAATCCGGATAAGACCTTTGAGCAAAATTGGAAAGGCTGTACTGATGTAGGAATGCCAATACAAGGTGTTTACAACTACTCATACGCTACAACAGTAGATAAGGCAAAGACAGACGCACAGAGAGTGATTGAGGTACTTAACGGAAGAAAAACTTTCGTTTGGTTAGATGTTGAAGATAAATGTCAGCAAGGACTCGGACAGACACTTATTGATATTATCAACACATATCAGAGCGTTATCAAAAGTACCGGGCTTAACTTCGGTGTATACACAGGACTTAGCTTTTACAATCAGTATATTGCACCATACGCAAATCAGATTAATTGTCCGTTTTGGATTGCACGTTATCCGTCAACTAAGGGAATGTCTATCGGTGATGAGCCTAATAGCGCAAAGAAGCCTGTTATTAAACACCCTCTGTATGGTTGGCAGTATTCGAGCGCATTTACTTGTAGCGGTCTGAATAACAGCACTGACGCTAACTTACTCTATATTGAGCTTGATAAGGGTGACGGAATAGAGAATAATCCGGCACCAATAGCAACTCCGACACCAACGGCAACTCCGGTAAAAAATAACGCTTGGAAAGGCAACGAGGAATATTACCTCAATAATGAAGATGTAAGGAAATGGCAACATGCCATGAACATCGGATTTGACACAGACGAGCTTAAGGAAGATGGTAAGTTTGGAGCTGATTCACAGAGATTTGCTAAAAATCACAATTTGTGGAGCGGACAGATTCATGATTGCCCGACAGCCATTAAGTGGCTAAGAAAAACTCTGCATGACAAGTATCATTTTTATAAACTCGATACTGATTATAAAGAGTGGAGCGACTATCTCACTAAATGTGTCATGGTATTTCAAAAGAATAGAGGTCTTAAGCAAGATGGATATGTTGGATTGATTACAACATACTATCTGCTCAAAGACTAAATACATGAGAGCTACTTTAGGGTAGCTCTTTTTTATTACAGGGAGGTGAGAAAATGGCAGAGAGCATTGAGCTTCAAATCAAGTCGGACGCGCAACAAGCGATTAAAGCCATAGGTAATTTGCAAAGTAAGTTGCAAGGACTTGGAAGCACTCTCAATTCCCTCAATGGTGCAAGCATAAGCAATTTTGCGAGTGGAATGTCACAACTTGCGACATCACTTAGAAGTGTGAGCAGTATTGACACTCGTACCTTTAGCAAGATTGCAACTAACATGGAAAAGCTCGGCAACCTTGATACTGCAAGACTTGTCAGCTCGGCAAGTGCCTTAAAGAGCATGGCAACAGAACTGTCGGGCTTTGCTAACATCTCAAAGCAATCAGCAGAGATTACACAGCTAACAGCTTCAATCTCAAAGCTCGGTTCAAAATCAGCCGGTTATGCTGCGGATAATATCAAAAACCTTGGCAGCGCCCTGAAAGAGGTAATGACAACATTATCTAACGCACCGAGAGTCAGCAACAACATTATTCAAATGACTAATGCACTTGCTAATCTGTCACAGCAAGGCTCGAAAGTTGGCTCGGCTAGTAGGTCACTTGTAACAAGCTTTTCAAACACAAGCAAGTCGATTAAGCGTACAAGAAGCGGATTTAGAGGCTTAGCTTCAACTATCGGTAAGTTTTATGCAACATATTGGTTAGTTATGCGAGCTGTCGGAAAGCTAGGCAGTGCAGTTGATTTAGCGAGCCAATTAACCGAGGTTCAGAACGTAGTAGATACCACGTTTGGCGATATGGCAAGCAAGGTTGATGATTTTACAAAAACATCAATTCAAGACTTCGGAATGTCAGAGTTGACAGTTAAGCAAATATCGAGCCGTTTCCAAGCGTTAGGCACTTCTGTAGGTATTACATCACAGCAAGTGGCAAATGGTACGGCAGTGGCAAATAAAGCTCTTATGAGCCAAAATAACACGCTATACAAGACTACAGACAGTATGGCTGATATGTCACTTAATCTTACAAGGTTGGCCGGTGATATGGCTTCATTCTACGATGTAGACCAAGCCGATGTTGCAAAGAGCTTACAATCCATTTTTTCGGGAACAATCGCACCATTAAGGAGATACGGACTTGATTTAACACAAGCCACACTTTCAGAGTGGGCTATGAAAAACGGACTTGACGCAAATATCAAGTCAATGACGCAAGCTGAAAAGGTACTCTTAAGGTACAATTATGTCATGGCTAATACTCAAGCTGCACAAGGTGATTTTGCTAAGACCGCTAATACCTGGGCTAACAGTGTAAGAGTCCTTAAGCAAGAGTTCCAAGCATGGGGCAGTATCATAGGTAGCGTAGTAATCAATGCTTTAAAGCCGTTTGTTCAAGCCTTAAGTAAGGTAATGCTTAAGGTTATCAGTTTCACAAGAACTGTAGCTGACGCACTCGGAGCAATCTTCGGCTGGACTATCGAGATAAGTGGTGGCGGTGCTACTGTTGACGGTATGGAGGACATAGCTGACGGAGTTGGCGATATTGGCGATAGTGCTGATAGTTCCAATAAGAAAGCACAAAAACTGAAAAAGACACTGCTTAGCATAGATGAGATACACGCACTTGACGATAACAGCGACAGTGGCAGTGGCGGCGGTTCGGGCAGTGGCGGTTCAGGTGGCGGTGGAGCTGGCAGTGGTGTTGATAGCTCGCTGAAAAAGACAGATGGATTGCTCGAAAAATACAAATCATCAATCAAAGATTTATACTCACTCGGAAAGTACATCGGTGATGCTCTTGCAAGTGCTATGGAGAGCATTAATTGGAAGAAGATTTATCAGAAAGCTGACAATTTTGGAAAAGGGCTTGCAGACTTCCTTAATGGTTTAATCAGCCCAAGGCTCTTTTATGATTTGGGCGCAACAATAGCTGGTTCACTGAACACAGCTTTGCATTTCCTCAATTCATTCGGTACAACATTCGACTGGACTAATTTTGGCTTGTCGATTGCTAACGGCATTAATGGATTTTTCGAGAATTTTGATTTTGCGTTACTAGCAAAAACTATTAACGCATGGGTACAAGGAATATACACCATGCTAACCATGGCAATTAAAAATGTGTCATGGAAAGACGTACTCAAAGGAATTACGGATTTTTTTAGCAATTTAGACATCAAAACCGTTGAGATAATAGTTGGCACATTGCTAATAAAAAAGATAATTTCGTTAAAATTAGGCTCAGTGGCACTCGCTTTTATTGGAAAATCATTATCAAAAGCGATAGCACAGGCAATAGCTTCAAAAATTGGATTTGAGCTTGTAGAAGGAGCTGGCATTGGAACGGCAATAATGCAAGCATTTAAAACAATTTTCGCCTCATTGTCAACAAATCTCGGACTACTTATAGAAGGATTATTCAGTGGTTTGAGTTTAGGTGATGCAATAACAGCCGCATTCGGAACAGGGGCAGCAGACCTATTAGCAACAATCGGCTCTGCTTTTTCAGCAATAGCTGGAACAATTTTATCTATTGTAAATTTCGTCAAAATGCTAAAAGACGGATTTAGTTGGATAAATGAAATTCTAATGGTGATAGGCGTTGCATTAGCTACAGTCGGAGCAATATTAGCTGGTGTGGCAGCATTACCGGCAGTAATTGTTGGAGCAATAGTGGCAGCAGTCGCAACGATTGTTGTTGTGGTAAAAGATAATTGGAACGCAATTTGTGAACTATTTTCAACAGTTGGCGATTGGTTCAATGTAAATGTCATTAAGCCTGTGGTTTCGTTTTTTAAAGATATGTGGAAAACCATAAGTGGCTTTTTCGGTTCCTTATGGAAAGACATAGTAACTGTGTGGCAAGGAGCTTCGAAATGGTTCAGTTCCACAGTAATTGAACCGATAGTTGGCTTTTTTAAAGGCTTTGCTACACGAGCACAACAGATTTTTCAAGGTATTTGGATAATAATTCAAGCAATTTGGATAGTAGCTTCGGGGTGGTTCAATAATAATGTAATCACTCCAATTTCAAATCTGTTTAATTTTTTAAAAACGTTTATACAGACAACGATACAGACAGCAAAAGATTTTGTATTTTCAACATGGCAAGGGGTGGCAAGTTGGTTTAGCGGTACAGTAATACAACCGATTTCAAACTTTTTTAATATGTTGAAAGCTGGTATAACATCGGCACTTAGCACAGCAAAGAACTTTGTTATATCTACTTGGCAAAGCGTGGCGGGTTGGTTTAATGGCAATGTTATTTCGCCTATCACAAACTGCTTTAATATTATGAAAAACGGAATTACAAACGCGTTTAATTATGTGTGGAGTTCAATAAGAGGCGGTGTCACAGGGGCTATGAACTACGTTATTTCAAAAATAGAGAATGGGGTTAATTTTGTTGTCAGTGGAATTAACTCTTTATTAAGAGGATTTAACAAAGTTGTTTCTATGGCTGCTAAGGTGGCCGGTACAAATTGGGGTGGAGTATCGTTAGTTCCGAAAGTGCATATTCCAAGGCTTGCTAGTGGCGGAATTTTCCCAAGGGGAGAGGACGGCATGGCTTTTATTAATCACAATGAGTTAGTCGGCAAGTTCTCAAACGGCAAAAACGTGGTAGCAAATAACCAACAAATTACAGAGGGAATTAAACAGGCTGTCATGGAAGGCATGGCACAAGTAATGATGAACTCTAACACTGGTGGAAACTCTGCGCCTATCATTGAAAATGTGTTTAAGTGTGACAGCGAAACACTCTATCGCATGACGCAGGTAGGCAAGGCAAAGCACGGACAACGATATATCGTAGCAAATGAATTTGGTTAAGACACTCACCCTTGTGTGGGTGTCTTTTTACGAGGTAACAATATGGCAATGATGTTAGTAGACGGAGTGGCATTACCTACTCCGTCAACTTTTGAATGGGGCATGATTGATGTGTCTGCGAGCGACAGTGGACGAACACAAGACGCTCAAATGCATAAAAACAGAATAGCACAGAAACGACAGCTTAAATTGTCATGGAGTGGTACAGACACGGCTAGGACAGCAAAGATACTTCGAATGGTGAACCCCGAATATATCAGAGTGACATATCCTGACGCTATGAGTGGAACTGATGAAACACGTACATTCTATGTAGGCGACAGAAGCGCACCTATCAAGATATGGACTATCAACAACAAGAGGTATGAGACATTGAGCTTTGACCTCATAGAAGTATAAGGCGGTGATTTAATGCTAAACGCATCGGCTAAATGGCAAAGGGCAGTAATGCTCGACAATGATATAAATGTAAATTGTTTTGCGGACATAGTTACGGCAAGCGGTGAAAAAATTCCTATTAGTGATAGTGAGCTATGGGCGAATGGCTTTGAGGTCAATGACTCAACATCAAGCAATGGCACTTTTACAATCGGGGCTTTGATTGCCGGAAAACTGAAAATTAAGCTGAATAACATTTATGAAGATTACAGTAAGTATGATTTTGACAAGGCGAGCGTAACAGCATATGTTTCAAAAAGCTTTTCTGATGGCACAAGTGAAAAACTAAAAATCGGTGAGTATAGAGTCAGCGAGACAAGCTATGACGGCTCACTCATAACGCTTACTTGCCTTGACAATATTAATAATTTCAATCGCGAGTATGACAGCAATTTAAGCTACCCTACGACAGCATATGAGGTAGTCAGAGACGCTTGCATTAAGTGCGATGTACCTTTTACTATGGCGAGATTCGATAACTCTGATTACGTGATTAACGAGATACCGAGTGATAATCAAAAACTTACATATGGACAGGCGATAGCTTACACCTTACAGTTAAGTGGATTATGGGGCAAGTGCGGTCACGATGGTGAATTGCTTATCGGTTGGTATGACATGAGTCAGTTTGACAGTCAAGGCTACGATGGTGGAACTTTTAGCACAAAAACTACACCATACTCTGACGGAGATACACTGAATGGTGGAAATTTCACCGACTATTCAAGTGGAGATACTGCTGATGGTGGAACATTTACAGAAGCAAGAAACTATCACAACATCTACACGCAAAAAGACTTGAATGTTGCGACCGATGATGTTGTTATCACCGGGGTAAAGGTAACTGTAACCTCAAAAGAGGACAAGGCAAAAGATGTTAACGCTCTTGCCGGAAAAGAGGGATATGTAGTCTCAATCTCTGATAATCCGTTTATTTCGGCAGACAAGGCACAGACAGTTGCAAATTATATCTTCAAAAAAATCGGTGGCATGAGGTTCAGACCTCTTGACGCTACACTCTTGTCAAATCCACTGATTGAGAGTGGGGATGTGGCACTTGTGACAGACCGCAAACAGAATACCTATAGCTGTTTTATCTCCAACCGAACGTTTACAGTTGGAAGCGGTACAAAAATTTCGTGTGACGCCGAAAACGCCTCAAGAAATAGTGCTGATAAATTCAGTAGTGAGACAAAGGCTGTCGTACAGGCTAGGAAAGTTGCGCAGGCACAACTAAGTGTATATGATAAGCAAATGCAATTGCTGACACAGCTAATGTCTCAATCGCTCGGACTTTTTAAGACTGAACAGGTGCAAGAGGACGGCTCAATTATTTACATCATGCATAACAAAGCCGACCTTAATTCGAGCAACATACAGTGGAAAATGACAGCTAATGGCATGGCTGTATCAAATGATTACGGCAAGACATGGAAAGCCGGAATTGATAAAGACGGAAATGCTATTTTCAATATTATGTCGGCTATCGGCATTAATTTTGATTGGGCGCATGGGGGTACGCTTACCCTTGGTGGAGAAAACAACGTTGACGGAAAGCAATATGTGAAAGATTCAAAAGGCAACATATTGATTACTCTTGATAACAGAGGAATTACTCTTGCCAGTGGTGTAAAAATCTCTTGGGATAACATTTCAAATCAGCCGAGCATACCGAGCAAAACAAGTGAATTAACAAACGACAGTGACTATCAAGATGTTGACCAAGTTAGAGAAACAGTGAACAACGCAGTAAAAAGTACGAAAGATGAACTTAACGCTCTTAAAAAGAACATCGGTTATACACAAATAGGAAAGGACTATGTTGTATCACCCAAGATAGTCGGTGCATATGGCGAATTTACAAAAGCTTTTAATGTCGATGTTGTCAATCCGTCTACAGGGCTTAATCAAAGTTTTTGGGCGCAAGACGCGGAAACCGGAACAAAAATAAGCGGAAATTACAGTGGAAATAACGTTGACAATAATCTTACAGTAACTCCAGAGGGGGCAAACCTTTTTTCAAACGTTGGAGGACACACTAGCGGTGTAGGCTGTGGCGGTGGCTTTGCGAGTGTAAACGGTGAAACAGTTAATATAAGTGGAACTAACGTTGATATTACTACAAACAATTTGACTCTTAATGGAGTTGAAACTGTTTTTGGTTCAAAAACATTTACCAATGAAAACGGCTGGTATTGGAGACAGTGGACAGATGGATATATAGAAATGTGGGGAAGCTTTCCTGCGACTGTCTCGTTTGGTTCTAAATATGGTAGTCTGTATTATACTTATGGAAGCGTATATATGCCAGACGGAATAAAAAGTATCTTACATACTACAGGTACTGTGTTTTGTAGTGCTGGCGGGCTGTATTCTATTTTTTTTATAGGATGGAGTAGTAATGAGTTGCGGTTTTGTATAAACTCGGCTGCCGCAGAAACAAACAAACAATTGTATTTACAACTTCACGTTTTGGGCAAATGGAGATAATTGATAAAAGCGAGGTGTAACTTATGGCAATTCAAATGAGACGAGGGGCATACGCACAGTTCGACCCCTCAAAAATGAAAGCCGGAGAATGGGCGGTATCAACCGACTCCGACACAAAAAAACAGCAGATATGGATGTGCTTCGCACCGGGAGTCGTTAAGCGAATGGGAACTGTTGAAGATTTTGACGTTGAAATTCAAAGACTTATTCAGAGCTATCTTGACGGCATGGCTCAATCCGTATCACAGGCTCAAAAATCAGCGCAGACTGCGACAGAAAAAGCTACCTCAGCAAGCAATTCTGCTTCACAGGCTCAAAAATCAGCGCAAACTGCTTCGCAAAAAGCAAACGAGGTCGCCCAAGTTTCGGGAAAGATTGATACGGCGGTAAGTCAAGCAAACGCAGCTACAAAGGCTGCAAATGAAGCTGCGCAAAGAGCAGAACAGCAAGCCGGACTAGTCGAGCAGAAAGCAAACGGAAGAGGCATTACTTTTTCTGTGACAAGTGCCGGATTACTCAATGTAAGTAAGGAGGAATAATATGAGCGGAATAGACATTATATCAGACACAACAGGGCAAGCAATTGTTGAGAGTATTAAAGCCCTTGGCACAAAATTAAGCGAGGGAAGAATTATTTATGGTGTCCACATTAATGGCGCGGACAGTAACCCAAAAACAAGAGTCAGGTATTTAGCAGACGCAGTAGGCATGACTCCGGCAGCTATGAATTTCACGAGCGGAACTTTTGATTATGGCTCATGGGCAAATGCTTTTTTTATGCCAAAACCATGTATGCTTAAGACAAATGGACAGGTTGACTATTACCTCAACGAGAACGACTTGACTAAAAAAACAGACGGTAGTGCGTCAGATATAGCAAACGTTGATTACGATGGAAATGCTATGATGGAATGGGGCAATGGCACAGATATTATATGGTGGAAAATTGCACCCGACAAAGGTAATCCAAACAGTGCGAGCCTTTATGCTGCTAACTACCAAGCTGATAAAGATTTTAAAAATTTGAATTTTATCGACATTAACGGTAATGAAAAATCTCATTTTTATACACCAATTTATAATGGTTCACTTGACAGCAACAATAAGCTACGCTCAATAAGCGGACAAACAGTTATTAAATCGAAAACAGTCAGTCAAGAAATGACATATGCAAGAGCTAATGGTACAGGCTATGAAATCGAGCAGTACGTTGACAGACTCTTGATTAATATTTTGCTTATCATCATGGGAAAATCTACCGATACGCAAGATGTATTCGGACGAGGCATGAGTGAAAATGCCAGTGATGAAAATTTATTACTTCAAACCGGTACAATGAACGGCAAAGGACTGTTTTGGGGCGAAAATGCCGGAAAAGCCGGAGTCAAAGTATTTGGTATGGAAAATTATTATGGCAATCAGTGGCGAAGAACAGCCGGACTCATCCTTGCTAATGGTACAGCAAAAGTTAAGCTATCTCCGTCAACAAAGGATGGAAGTAAAGCAACCAACTACAACACTGACGGAACAGGATATATTGAGATACCTAATTCAACCCCTAGTGGCACAAGTGGCGGATATATCAAAGATATGTTATACACAGCATTAGGCATGTTTCCAATATCAATTACAGGCTCATCATCGACATATTATCCTGATGGTTGTTGGTTTAACATTGCAATTATAGCCTTTGCTCTTTTCGGTGGCCCCCTGTCCACCGGCCGTCTTTGTGGCGCGTTCTACGTGTCCTTGAACGACGTGGCTGGTCACGCGTGGTGGGCCATCGGGGCTTCTCTTTCCTACAAATAACTTGCAACAGGGAAGAGGGAATTTCTGCCTAAGCAGAAAGGGAGAAACCACGTTTCTCCTAAGAAAATTTGTAACTATAAACGTGTGTAGTTAATTTTATATAAGGGATTTAGTTTGCGCCTTTGCTCTTTTCGGTGGCAACCTGAACAACGGCCGTCATTGTGGCGCGTTCTACGTGAACTTGAACAACGTGGCTGGTAACGCGTGGTGGAACATCGGGGCTTCTGTACCTATCATTCATGGGATAAAATGAATGCAGACTAAATTCCGTACCCCTTGGTAAAAATTAACTCGATGCAAGCTACTGCTAGTAGTAGGAAATAGTCGAACGTGGTAGAGAGGATAGGAAGAGAATACGTATGAGAACATACAGAAATCTATATGCTGAATTTATTTCAGACGAAAATATAAAACTTGCAATTCAAAACTTCTCTAAGGGTAAAAAGAGAAGAAACAAGGTTAGGAAAATTTTAGCAGACCTTGATACATATATACCCAAAATTAGAGAATATGCGATTAACTTCACACCTTTTGAGCATAAGCCCAAAGAAATATATGATGGAATATCACGAAAGAAACGCAAGATAGTAATACCGACAGTTATGGAGTCAATAGTACATCACATGATAGTGAACGTGCTTAAACCCATGTTTAACAAAGGAATGTATGAACATAGTTACGGCTCGGTTCCTAAGCGTGGCGGTGCGTATGGCAAGAAGTGCATATGTAAATGGATAAGACAAGGCAGTAAAAATATTAAGTATTGCTATAAACTTGATGTGAAACAATTTTACGCTAGTATTCCGCAGGATAAATTAATTAAAAAACTTAAATCTAAAATTAAAGATTTTAAATTCATGCAGATTGTTGAAAATGTTATACATTGCATGCCGAATGGCTTGCCACTTGGCTTTTATACCTCTGTATGGTTCGCTAACTGGTATTTGAGTGAACTTGACCATGAAATTAAATCGCTTGGCATTGAACTGAAATACGCACGCTATGTTGACGATATGGCTATATTTTGTGCGAGCAAAAAGAAATTGCATAAGGTAAAAGCTGTGATTGATAACAGCCTTGCAGAATTAGGCTTGACAGTGAAAGCAAATTGGCAGATATTTCGCTTTCACTATCTGCCTCGAAGTCCATATGCCGGCAAGAATGGAAAACTTGCAACGTATGGCAGACCGCTTGATTTTATGGGGTATAAATTTTACAGAAATAGAACTACCTTAAGGAAAACAATCCTTAAGAAAATAAGAACAAAAGCTGTCAGAATATGGCAAAAAGCAAAAGTTACAATATTCGACTCAAAACAAATGGTTTCCGCTCTTGCGTGGATTAAAAATTGCGATATGTACGATTATTACAAGGAACATATCAAACCATTTGCAGATTTTGGAAAACTAAAACACAAAATTTCAACAGCAGACAGAAAGGCAAGGTGTATTGAACATGACAAAATACAAGCTCGTAGAAAGTATGCAATCGGACAAGCCGCTTGATATTGACACAAAATCTTCTCCGAACATCGTTTATCAGCGTAAAAACATTAAGTTGGTTGAAGCAACAGGAAACGAGGATGATTTTACCTATAAGCCTAGGCATTGGGAGTACGAGGAACGTGAGCTGACACAAGATGAATACTCACAGTATTTGATAGCAATGGAACAGGCAAAAGAGATTAACGAACACTCTGATGAGGAAGCGATAGACAACTATACAAGGCAGTTAATGGATGAGGGGGTATTATAATGAGAATTTTAGTTGAAAGCCTTAAAAGGCTATATGAGAGTGGCAGAGTAACCAAAGAGGAGCTACTCGACAGGGTAGCAAGCGGTAAAATATCGCAAGAGGAATATGAGTACATTACTTCACAAAAAGTTGTATAGTCGGCATGTTTCGACATAATAATACACTTTAAAGTGCTACAGTAATGATGTTCTCAAATAAGAGAACTCTTCAAGTTTCGGTAGGGCGGTGGAAAAATCTGCCGTCCTAATATTGACGTTTAAGAACAAATGTTCTATAATTGATGTATCGGAGGTGGCATTGTATGGAATATAAGGATGAAATAATTAAAATGATTGAGAACGTGGAAGATAAAGACCTGTTACTGTACTTGTATGTATTTATTAAAAGAAAAATAGAGGCAGAGTAAAAACTCTGCCTTGTGGTTATATTTTCTTTTCCCAAACGTTACCACACTTTGAACACACAAACTTTGTTTTGCCGTTTTTGCCTTTAATTCCGGTAGCAGTACCGACAACGGCACCAACAGGTCCGAAGAGACCACCTACTGTGTTGCCAACAAGTGCTTTGCCGAATGAGAATTTTTTCTTGGTATCAACAGGTATGCCAACACCATCACAACCCCATTTAGGACATTTAACAGTTTTACTCATAATAAAAATACCACCTTTCTTATTAATTTAATTTATTTTGAGTATTTTTCATACATTACGTCTATTAAATTCATAATACTTTCTTGCTCTTTATCCGACAATTTAGATAACTTAAATACATAGTCCTTGAGCTTATTGTCTATATTTGAAAGGTCATAATCTGTATTTGATTGTTCAAATATAGGGTTACTTTCTTCACCTGTAACTAGATACGACAAGGTAGTTCCTAAAAAATCAGCAATTTTCTGCATATTCTTAGTTTTTGGCTCGCTCTTTCCTCTTTTCCAGTCGGATAGAGTCATGTTTGAAATGCCTGTAGCTCTTGAAACATCGGCATTTTTCAAGCCTTTTTCGTCTAGTAATTTCTGATAGTATTCGTACATAAAAAATCCCTCATAAATTATTATGGAAAACTTTAAAATAATGCTTGACAATTAAAGAAAACCATAATATACTAGACCTAGATTAAGGGAATCCTTAAAACCTAGGTTTTAATTTTGTTATTTTGTTGTCTTGGTAAGTTTCATTATAACGGATTTCCTTAATAAAATCAATATATTTTTAAGGAAAGGAGCGCAAAAAATGAATAATTCTAAGAAATATGCTCAATCATATTCAAGATTTGAGCAAATTTTGAAGAAAAAGGGTATCACATCATACCGGGTAGCAACAGACTTGAACTTTTCACCCATGTTGCTTTCAGACTGGAAGAGAGATAAAAGCAAGCCCAAATTAGACACCATGATTAAAATTGCAAGCTATCTTGGCGAACCGGTTGAGAGTTTCGTGGATTAGAGAGAAAGGAGATAAAAAATGCAATCACAGTACGAAAAAGAACTTCTCAAAACTTTAAAAAGCATTGATGGTACTTTAAAAAAGATTGAGAAGTCCATAAACAATGATGAGAAACATCACCTTAATATTTGCAATGCTGTTTCTCATGCGCTGAAAGGCGAAAGATATACACCTATTCAGTCAGATGATTTAGTGCAAACTGATAAGCAGATTTAAGATACTGAATTTCCTCAACAGACATTTCAGTATTGCCACACATTACGGCACTACGGCTGTCTATTTGGTATTCGGCTAACTTTGAATTTGCATATACGATTGCCAAATCATGAATTTCATCATGAGACATTTGTTTCACCTCCTTATTATCTAATGAGGAGATTATAACACAGAAAGGAGAAAACATGAACGCAAGAGAACAACGAATCGCAGAAATCATGTCAGAAAATCAAATTGAATATGACATAGCAGAGTCGATATTCCTAGACGAAATATGCAACAAATATGGAACTGATGATTGCGATATTGCAGAATCCTTGTTTGAGTCTGACGCAGAGGAAAGCGAGGTAGAAGCATGAATGAGATTTTAAAAGTTGATGTTGATACTCAAATGGTATCGGCAAGAGAACTACATAATGCACTCGAGGTCAGCAAGAGATTTTCCGCATGGTTTGAAACTTACTCAAATACCTTTATTGAGGGTGAGGATTACAAAGGTGCGTACCTTAAGGTACAGAGCAATCAATATGGCGGTGAGAAAGAGTTACAGGACTACAACATGACAGTTGATATGGCAAAGCATATCTGTCTTATGAGCAGAACTGAAAAAGGTAAACAGTGCCGACAATATCTCATTGACTTAGAGAAAGCATGGAACACACCCGAACAGGTAATGGCTAGGGCATTGAAGATAGCCAATAAGACTATTGATAGCCTTAAGTCCGATAACACTAAGCTAATCGAAGATAATGCTCGAATGAAGCCTAAAGAGATTTTTGCTGACGCAGTATCAGCTAGTGAAACATCATTGCTAGTAAGAGATGTTGCAAAATTGATAAGACAGAATGGGGTAAAAATCGGAGAGAAGCGACTTTATAAGTGGCTACGTGAAAATGGATATGTCTGTCAAGGCTCGACAGCTCCGACTCAAAAAGCAATGGAAATGGGATTGTTTGAGGTTGTTATACGAACTGTTGAAAGAGGTGACAGGCTACCACTTGAAGCAAAGACCACAAAAGTTACAGGCAAAGGGCAAGTTTATTTTGTAAATAAATTCCTTGCGCAGAACGGAGAGTGATTGAATGAGAAAAAGAACTTTAAAGGAGAAATTCTATACAGGCTGTGGCTATTCGATTTTCGGAGCATTAGCTTTTGCATTTTTCCTTGGATTATCGGTGGCATACGGAATTAAGACAGCGAGTATTATCGTTGGGGCAATCGTAACAGTCTTTTGGCTGATACTGATTGCAATATGTCTCATAGAGGAGGGCGAACCGCATGAGAAAAAGAAAGCTGATGTTGATATTATCGACTTTAATAATTGGAATTATGACCTTAAAGCCAACAGTGAAAGCAGATAGCAAAATTGAGCTGACAGCTGGTGTTACTTCCTATTTAAATAGCGTAATGCTAGGGAAGATTGAACCGACAGTAGTTCAGAATGAGCCGGTTGTAGTTGAGCAGACCTATGTAGAGCCAACAGTTCCAACTTGCCGTAAGAAGTACAGTTGTAGCCGATTTAAGAAGCTAGGGCGAGTCAGATATGGCGATTACACTTATACGTGGTACTCACAGAGAGTGCTACCTGGAGGTGGGCTTAATATACCGGGCAGACATCTAAATGAGCATGGACTTGTTGTAGATGAAAACGAGTATGTAGTAATTGCAAGTGATGATTTACCACATGGAACTGTAGTTGATACTCCTGTTGGCATACAAGGAATTGTATATGACGAAGGGAGCGGAAATGGAAATTTTGACATCTACTGCGATTGGTAGCCAATTAAAGCGTCAGAGTGCTAACGATTACCCACAAGAACTATATCGAGCTAAACGGCACGAGGACAAATCATTTGACTTTCAAGCGTTACTAGATAAAGAAATGGAGAAGCTGAATGAGCGACAATGTAAGACGAATTAAGTTAGGCGATACGAGATACAAACTCAAACCACTGACTAGAGAGCAGAAGCTATTGCTCAACAAGGCTCATTACGTGGCGAGCGAGTGGCTTTTCGTATCGGAATCAGACTCATACTTAAGAGTAGTGAAGAAATCAAGCCTACACGGAAACTTGATTCTAAAAACCATAAACAAATAGAAAGAGAGGAAATGCAATGAGGATTACACACATTTTTGCACAGAATTTTTGTAAATTCTACGGCAAAAACACATTAGACACAGATTTTTCAATGAAAACTGTATTGTCCGGTCAGAATGAAGTCGGCAAATCGACAGTTAAGAGAATTATTCTTGATGTGCTGAATTGTCACGATGAGAATGACAGAGAGATTACGGGCATAAGACCACATGATGAAAATGGAGTCGAGATTGACGATGTTGACATTGTAAGAGCTGTTACCTTTGAGATTGACGGAAAAGTAAAGACTCTGAAAAAGGTTACAAGACAGAAACGCAACAAAAAGGGTGAGATTACAGGCAGTGTTACTGATTACTCAATCAATGATGTGCCGTATAAAATGGCTGACTACAATCAGTACATCAATGACAGCATGGCAGAACTTGGAGTATTACCATTTTGCTTAAATGCCATGACATTGCTTAACAAGTCACAGGCAGAGCAGAGATTAGCACTTGCAAGCTATTTTGGCACACGTACTGATGAAGAAATCTGCGATATGTTTCCACAGTTTGCTGAACTCAAGCCGATGTTTGATGATGGCGATGTAGACCAGCTCAAAAAAGTATGTCGTGGCAAGCTAAACGGCACAGGCGGTAGGAATGGCTCAAAAGGACTTGTCAAGGAAAGAGACGAAATCTCAACAAGGATTGATACAATTCATTCCACCAATGAGTATACAGACCTTGCGGAACTTGAATTGCAAAAGAAAACCTACGAGCCACAGCTTAAGGAAATTGAAGATAAGCTGTCCGACTACAATAAGATTTTAAAGGACAAACAGAAAGCTACAGAGGACATTATGAACCTTAAGTTTGAGCTTTCAGACATGGAGAGAAAAGCCAATGCCGACAATCAGAAAAAGCGCATGGAGATACAGTTAGAGCTTGATGGCTACAATGTTTCAATCCGCAAAACAGAGTCAATGATAAGGGCTGGAAAAGCTAGCATTAAAAGCTCCGAGAGAGAGATTGGAGATTGCGCAATAGACTTAGCAAAGGTACGTGCTGATTGGAAAAAAGCAAAGGCACTTTCCTTTGATGAAAGCAGTGTTAATTGTCCGATGTGTGGTCAGAGATTGCCGGAAGATACAATAGAGAGTTTGAGAACTGATTTTAGTGATAAAAAATTGAAGAAGCTTAAAGAGCTTGAGGATAAGGGTAATGCTTTGTCAAGTGCTAGCAAGGAGCTTAAACAGGCTATTGAGGATAAGAAAAAGGAAATAATCGACCTTGAAGCAGAACTTAAGGAACTGACAGAAAAGTGTGACATCGTTGCTAAAGAGCTTGGAAAAGTGCCTACTGATGTTGATATGACAGATAACAGTGAGTATCAGGCACTTAAAGCTAAAATCGAGGAAAAAGAGAAAGCTCTTGCAGATGAAAACGATACATCGGAACTTATCAGAAAGCTCAAAAACGAGCGAAACGAACTGTTAAGACAAGTTTCATCGGTTGATACAAAGATTGAGCTTGGTGTGGCGAATAACAAGCGTATAGACGATAGCATAGCTGACCTTGAAACAAAGAGAACCGACCTCAATCAGGAGATAGCCGATTGGGAAAGAAAGCTTGACTTGCTGAAAGAGTTTACACGTAAGAAGAATGAACTTTTACAGGCTGATGTAAATAAGTATCTGAATTTTGCCACGGCAAAGCTCTTCAGACCGCTCTTAAATGGTGATACCGAGGAGTGTTGCGACTTTGTTTACAATGGTGAAGCATATGCAAGAAACCTAAATCATGGCGCAAGAATGTTGACAGAAGTTGACATATGCAGAGCCTTTCAGAAAGTGGCGAGTGTTAATTTCCCAATCATCATTGATGATACAGAGAGCGTTGACGATTGGAGAATACCACAGATTGATAACCAACTAATCTTGTTAAAGCATACACAGGACAAAGAGCTTGTGATTGAAAAATATGGAGGTATAGAAATGATTAAAGCAGAAGACGGAGAAGTTACATTTAGGGTATAAAAAGCCATGTTATGGCAGAGGCAGTCACTGTTTTATGTGCGCTTAAAGAGGTGGTTTCAGAGGAAGAGTACAAAATGGTAATTAGACTTGCTGATAAAAGCGAGGAACAGGTGAAAGATGAAGCCGAGAGAGCAAGAGAAATGCTCAAAAAATTACTTGGATTATAGGAGGAATAGAAATGAGTATTAAGAAGAGAAACTATTATATGGGTGGCAAAAAGCACACTGTAGAACTTAAGTATGACGGATATATGTATACAGTCATATCTGACGGAGTTTTATTCAAGCAGACACCTAATGAACTGTTTGCAGTTCAGGTATTTAATGAGATTTAGGAGGATTAATTATGTCAGAGAATACAGCAGTTGCGGAAAAGAAAGCATTTACCACTTCCCTAAGCGAGTGGAGCAATACAATGACAGGACTTATCATCAATGATTATAAGGCTGTTGGAATGGATATGGACGATTACGCAAAAGAGTGTGCTATGGAGGCTATGACAAGCATATTTAATCTTGTTAAGAGCGACCCTAAGGTTAATATGGGTAATCTTGATACAAGTAACTTAAGAGGCATTGTTAAGCGTTGTGCAAGTCTTAAGTTAAATGCTAGTGCATATCCAAGAGAATGTTACTTCCAGTTAAGAAGCGTAAAGATAGGAACTGACCCACAGACAAAAAAGGATGTATGGCAGAAACAGGTTGAAATGGGAATCGAGGGTACAGGTTATGACTCTTTGCTTGCTAACTATGGAAAAGATGTTAAACAGGTATATCCATATTGGGTAATTAAAGAGGGTGACAAGTACATACCACCTAAGCATAAAGGACTTAAAGTTACAGAGCCGGAGTGGGAAGAAAGCGGATTATCTGATAAAGCGGTAAGAGTTGTATATCCTGTTAAGCTATTAGACGGAACAGTAACATATCTTTCTGCCGATAGAGACAGCGTTAAGGTAAATCTTTTAGCACATGTTAAGCAAAACCTAATGAATGAGACTTTTGGTATTTGCGAGGATAGATACCACGCCACGCCAAAGCAGAAAGCAGAAATCAAGGCTAAGAAAGACGAGATACTTAATGCCTTAAGAGCGTGCAAGACAGTAGATGAAATGCTCAAATGCGAGCATGCAAGACCTTTTATAAGTGGTGCTTGGCTTGATACTCCGGAGAGCATGATACAGAGAAAAATGTGTAACAATGCAACAAGGAAATATCCTAAGAACTATGACCCAATGGCACGACAGGCACAGGTTGAAATGGACGAGGTGTATCAAGTTGCACAGGATGAAATTGCTGAAAATGCTAATACTGTTGAGTTTATAGAAGATAAGGCAGATGTAGTTGACTCTACGGCAACCGACACAGCCGACAAGCAGTCAGAAGAACTACCACCATTCATGCAGAGCGAGGAGAATTAATATGAGAGTAATATCACAGGACGGAACAATAGATGTTCCATATGAAAATTTTGTTTTTTCAATATTAAATAGTGGCGGTGGGAATTTTGGAATTGTTGCAGTTAAAAATGTCGCAGAGCCACCGGAAGTGTTTATGAACAGTCTTATTGCAACTTATTCCACCGAAGCAAAGGCAATTAAGGCTATGGAAATGCTTAGAGAACATAATGAGGGTGTTAACTTTCTTAAAACAATAATAAATACTGAAAAAGGCACTTCATTCGTAAGCCGTTTGCAGAATTATTTTCAGTTCCCGAAAGATGACGAGGTGGAAGTATGAAATTAACTTGCTTAGGCTCATCATCAGCCGGAAATTGCTATCTGCTAACTTCCAACAGTGGAGAAGTACTTATCCTTGATTGTGGAATACCGATTAAGGAGATTAAAAAAGGCTTAGATTGGAACATAAGGGGGATAAAGGGTGTGATTATAAGTCACACCCACCTCTAGACCACAGCAAGTCATTAAAAGATTTTAAATCAATGGGAATACCGATTTATGCACCATATTTGAAGATTGATTATATGTCAATGAATATGGGCGGATTTACAGTAAAACCTTTTGATTTAACAACGATAGACGGCAGATGGACACACACCAATGCAAATGGCGAACCTTGCCCGATATTTGGTTTTCTGATTGCTCACAAGGAAATGGGGAGAATGCTTTATATTACCGATTGTGAGGTTGTCAAGTGGAAGTTTAAAGACATAAATCACATTCTCTTAGGTGTGAATTATGACAAGGATTTAGTTGACACCGACAATCCGAAAGCCAATCACGTTTTCAGAGGTCACTTATCCATTGATACAGCTTGCGATTTTGTCAAGGCTAACGATTCAGACAGCTTGCAGAATGTCATAATGTGCCATCTATCAAGCGAAAATGCCGATAAGGATAGTTTTATTGCCAAGATGAAAAATGCCGTAAATGGGGCGAATGTGGACGTTGCGGAACAGGGTAAGAGTTGGATTTTAAGGAAAGGAGATGAATGTCCGTTTTGAGAATAGAAAGAACAAGGTATGTCGTTATGAGACGAAATCGTACTGAAATATGGTGCGGATTATCAAGAGAATTTCATTTTGTCAAAGTTGATGAATTGAAAGACACGGCAATTAAAACATACAGAACAGCAAAACAGGCTGAAAGCGGTTGTTCTTCTTGGGATAGAGATTTTGAAATTGTTAAATGCAAAGAAATTATTGATATAGAAAGTGAGGAAAAATAGATGAATTTTGTGGCATTAATGGGCCGATTGACTAGGGACCCAGACATTAGATATTCACAGGGTGAAAATGCAATGGCAATAGCAAGATTTACACTTGCCGTTGACAAGAATTTTAAGAAGAAAGACGATAAGGCAAATTTTATTAACTGCGTGGCTTTTGGCAAGATTGCTGAAACAGTAGAAAAGCACGTATTTAAAGGTTCAAAGATAGCAGTTATCGGTGAGTGGACTACAGGCAGTTACAAGAATAAAGACGGAAACACAGTCTACACCAACGATTGCAACATATCTAAGTTGGAATTTTGTGACAGTAAAAATTCAAATGGCAGCAGTGCAGAACCACAGCCAAAACCCGATGATGGTTTTATGAATATTCCTGATGGTATTGACGAGGAATTACCATTTAATTAATTCACTAAAGATAACAAAACAATTAAATATTATGAAAGGAGTAAGAGGTTTGTGCGCACATTAAAACTGGTTTTACTCCGATTGAAAAATGGAACAGAGGAATGTAAATATTTTCAATGATGATTGCTTAAACATTATTAAGAAGATTCCAAACGAAAGCATTGACTTAATAGCGACAGACCCACCATATCCAACAACATCGAGAGGAAGTGCTGGAAACAGTGGTGGAATGTTGCAAAAGGAAATAAATAAAAAAGGAATAGTATTTACGCACAATAACATTGACTGCTCGGAATATGCATCAGAGTTTTACAGAATACTTAAAGATGGTAGCCATTGTTATGTTATGACTAATCATGTCAATCTTATACACATGCTAAACGCTTTTACTGATTTAAGAACCGATAAGGAAAAAGAGCAAGGGCTTAAAACTTATGGATTCCATTTTATTAAATCGTTGATATGGGATAAGGGAAACAAAATAATGGGCCAATATTATATGTCACAATTTGAATACATTTTGTTTTTCCGAAAAGGGAAAGGAGTAAAAATAAACAACTGCGGAACAAGTGATATATTGTCTATCCCAAATAAAAAGAAAAAGGATACAAGTGGGAATAATCTACATGACACAGAAAAACCTGTTGAACTAATGAAAATATTGATTGAAAATTCTTCGGATAAAGGGCAAGTTGTTTTAGACCCTTTTATGGGGATAGGAAGCACAGGAATTGCTTGTATAAAAGCAGATAGAAAATTTATCGGAATTGAATTAGACCCACATTATTTTGAAATTGCAAAGAAAGAAATGCTTGTGTTTGAGAAAGATAACCAGATGAGCATAACCGATTTCATATAAAGAAAGGAATGATACCGTGTTTTTATTACTAGCGTTTGTATTTGCGGCTTTAAGTTGGATTTTTGCGTTAAAATGCGATAAGTTTAATATCAAGAAAGACATTGTATGGCTTGCATTGTCAATCTTATTTGGATTTTTAGATGTTTTATTTTGTGCATTACATTTTATTTTGTAAAGGAATAGGAGTGATGAAGAATGAGATTGGTAGACGCAGATAAACTAATTGAGGATATTCACAAAAGAAATTATATCAGTAAGGCTTTATCTGAAATATTTGAAACTATCATTGATGAACAACCGACCGCTTATGATGTGGATAAGGTTGTGGAACGGTTAGAGAAAGAAAAGAATCCGAACTACAGAGAGGATGGAAGTATGATGGGGGAAAGAGCAGCGATTGAAATTGACAAGGCAATCGAGATAGTAAAGGCAGGTGGTAACACTTGAGTTATCAAAACATAGCAAGAGCCAAGGCAATAGAACAGGAAAACAAAAAGCGACTGTTGAAGCTGAACCCAAAGCTGAATGACAAAAGCGGAATATATTTCTTACTCCGAGAAGATGAAAACGGATTTAAGTATGCGTATATCGGACAGGCGGTACATACACTTAGCAGATTGGCAAGCCACCTTGTAGGCTATGAACAGCACATAGACCTTAGTTTACGCAAACACAAGCTGTACGACAAAGAGAAAAATCCTTATGGTTGGCGAGTTGAATTTCTGAATTTCCCCGAAAGCCAGCTTGACGAAAAAGAGAAGTATTACATCAAGCTATATGCCGATAAAGGTTATCAGCTTAGGAATGTCAGCATTGGCGGACAGGGCGGAAATCGTGATAGCGGTTCAATAGGCGAGAGAAAAGCACCTAAAGGCTATATGCAGGGCGTACAGCAGGGCAGAAAAAACCTTGCGAGGGAATTATCCTCTATAGCAGAAAAACACCTTAAAATCGAAATTAGAGACGATAAGAAGCATAACAAGGTATCGCAGAAACAGTATGAGAAGTTTATGGATTTATTGAAAGCGGGTGAAAGTGAATGAGCGGTGGTAGTTGGAATTATTTGTATTGCAAAGAGATTGACGAGCTTATGAATGGTTCGTCAACAGAATTACTGCAAGATATGGTTGATAGATTGAATAGTGCGGGTTTTAAAGATGTGGCTAAAGATACACAGAGACTAGTTGAGTATATCAAGTCGGCAAGCATACGAATAGAAACACTTTTTGAAACACTTAGTCCTGTATTTAAGGCTGTTGAATGGTTTGATAGCGGTGATTGGGGCGAGGAAACTTTGAATAATGAAGTGCTTAAATATCGAAAGTCTAATATTGATAATTATAGCAAGGCTGTTGATGACACTATAAAAGCTATCAAGGAAGAATATGCTTTTACAATCTTAGAGGAAGAAAAGATTGACGAAATAGCCGAACAGTTGAAAGAAAAGAAAGGGAGTGATTCAGAGTGAGTAAAGCGTACAAATGTGATACTTGTGGCAAATTTTGTAGTAATTGTTATGAAATAAGTGGCTTTGATATTTACCCTGGTGATTACGCAGAAAGAGGCTATTCAAATGTTAATGAAAAGACAGTGATAAGTGACGTATGCGAAGATTGTTACAACGATATCAAGAGCTACATTCACGATAAGGTATTTGAAGCAGCTAAAAAGCAGATAAAAGGTTTAATTAACTAAAAGCCAAAGAAAGTAGGTGATTCAGAATGAATTTACTTGAACACTATGTAACAAATATAACTCGCGAAGAACCTGTCGAGAAGAACGGAATGCTGTTTTTCAAGATTGTATGTGATGTCGATTGTTATGGCAACAAAGAGATTCAGAAAGAAGTTTTGCTTACAGAAGATGATTATGCAGAAGCTAAAAGTAAAGGCTATTATTTAGCCTAAAAAGAGAGGTAAAGCGGAATGAAGATTTTAAGTAAGAAGAAATGCGAAGAAATTCTGAAAAGAATTACTGCAAATGAAATTATTCAGGTTGAATACGGACTGCACGACATGGAGGCAGAAACAAAGGCAACGGAAAATAGAGCAGAGATAGCTTTTATTGTTGGTGGCATTAAGGGAATGAATAAGGTGCAGAACACGTTGAGAAAAAGGTATAACAATATAAACCACGAGGGAAAAGATTAAAATACATCAATCGAAACTTGAAGAAAATAGGAGATTAATTAAATGGCAGAACGTAGAATGTTTGCTAAAAAAATAACTGAAAGTGATTCTTTCCTTGATATGCCGAGCAGTACTCAAATGCTTTACTTTCACCTATCCATGAATGCTGACGATGACGGATTTGTTAATAATCCTAAGAAAATTCAGCGTATGTGCGGTGCTAGTGATGATGATTTTAAACTGTTGATTGCAAAATCGTTTGTAATCTTATTTGAAAGCGGAATTATCGTTATTAAGCACTGGAAAATGCACAATTACATACAGTCCGACAGATACAGACCTACTGATTATGTAGACGAAAAATCCATGCTTGGAATTAAGAAAAATAAAGCATACACCCTTGATGAAAGCAAGATGTATACAAAGTGTATACAAGATGTATCCGTAGGTAAGGATAGTATAGGTAAGGTTAGGTTAGGAGAGGATAGTATAGTTAAGGATAGTAAAGGGGAGAGTGTGAGAGGGGAAAAAGCAAGACGCTTTATTCCCCCAAGCGTTGAAGAAGTCGAGCAGTACTGCATTGAGAGAAACAATAACATTGATGCTCAATCATTTATTGATTTTTATGAATCCAAAGGCTGGATGATTGGCAAAAACAAAATGAAAGACTGGAAAGCAGCAGTCCGGACTTGGGAAAGAAGTCGAAAACAGGAAAATAAAGAAAATGTGTTTGATGAATGGAGAAATGCTTAATGACAAGAGATGAAACAATTAAACTCTTAATGGTTATCCAGTCAGCATATCCGAATTTTAAACCACCGGATAAAACAGTAGCAGTTGATACGTGGTACACGATGCTTAGGGATATGGATTACAACGTTGTGCAAATGGGTTTGAGAGCCTACATAACATCCGATACAAGTGGTTTTGCACCAAGCATAGGGCAGTTGATAAATACAATATACACCATTCAGAATCCACAGGAACTAAACGAGATGGAAGCATGGTTCCTTGTTAGCAGGGCAATACGAAATGGCTATTATGGTGCAGTTGAAGAATTTAACAAGTTACCACCACTCGTGCAAAAGGCTGTCGGGAGTCCAGATAACTTGCGGAATTGGGCGCTGACAGACAGCAAGAGCATTGAAAACGTAGTGCAGTCGAACTTTATGAGGACCTACAGGACAGTTGTTAATCGTGAGAATGAAATCAAGAAAATGCCGGCAGACGTGCGGACATTGATTGAGAATGTTAATAAGACCTCGTATTCGGCTCAAATTGGCACTAAAAATCGTGAGGCGATAAAATTATCGCTTGAAGATAATAAAAGGCAAAATAAGCCGATTAAAGGTGTTCCAATGCCAAAAGAAATTAAGGAACGCATCGAGCAGATGAAAAGATAGGAGGAAAGAGGTTTGTGCGCACAATTAAAGCTGGCTTTACTCCTAGTGAAAAATGATAAAAGACAAGTATTCAAGGCAGAGATATGAAGAACGAAAAGCCAGTAACCTTTGCGTGCTTTGCGGAAAACCACTTGATAGAGAAGGTGTGGTTTGTACGGCATGTAACAGCAAACGTACAGCATATGGCCGAGAACTTTATAAAAAATTACAGGCGGTTGGGGTCTGCCCTAGGTGTGGCAAGAACTTGCTATATGGTGACGAAAAAAGTTGTGTTGAGTGTAGGGCAAAATCAGCCGAAGCTATGTCGAAGATACGCACTGCTGATGTAAAAAAATACAACGAGCGACAAAAAGTATGGCGAAAAGCACGATACGAAAAAGACAAGGCAAATGGCATATGTACACGATGTCGTAAAAGGAAAGCAGACCCGGGACATACCACTTGCACATTTTGCCGGGAAACAATGAGAAGAGCACGCGTTAAAATGCCTGAAAGAACCGGCAGATATGAACAAGGACTATGTTTTTTCTGTGATAATCCGGTAAAACCCGGATATAAGGTTTGTGAAAAGCACTATCAGCAGAACGTTAAGAATGCGACTTGCGAAAAGGCAAACTTGGCACGACAGAAGATAAAAGAAAGGAGTCCACAATGGACGCCTTGAAAGATTTTTACGAGTTTTACCGGCCACTGCAAAGGAAATATGACTTGCAAATGATTTACAAAACCAATAGCAAGGAAGCAAAAATAACCATCCGGTGGCGTGGTAAAGAGATTGTAAAAGTCACAGAAGAAACTACCGAAGCCTGTTTTATCAGGACAAAACGAGAACTTGAAGAAAGAATGAAAAAATATGAGCAACAAACTGAAACCAAAGAAAAAGCACAAAGAGCCGGATTTTACATGGACAAAATCAGAGAGAGTTACGCTGAAAAACAGCAATAACCGTAGAAAGCTCGTAAGGCGGTCTTTCACAGACTTTATGGATTTAGGCTACTATGTACTGTATTTACATCATGGATTTGGTAATAAGCGCATTGTAAGGCTTGAAAGAACCATAAATGAGTACCTTGAAAGGGCACAGACCGAAAATGAAATGAAAACTGAAACACTTGCTGAACTTTTGAAAGTTAGATACGGCATTGATGTGCAGAAAGAGATTAATTTAATCCCAATGCAACAGTTGATTAGGATTTACCAAAGGAATAATCCACTTACGATAAACGACACGAGACAGCTTTTAAATGACACGGCATACAGCTACATAGTTTTAGCATGTACGGCACTTAAATTGATGTTTAAATTGTCAGTTAGAGAAATCAAAGAGTTTATCGCAGAATTTAGGGACTTAATCGACACGTTGTATAAATTTAATCAATTCGGTCTGACGTTGCCGAAGGTGGCACAATGCCTTGCTGATGAAGTTAATTACGTTGATGAAAGGTACATAAAGGTGATTGATTAATGACTTACGCATGGGATAATGACAGCACTCAAAATGCTCACATAAAGCAGATGAAAGATGATAGGCAAAAGGCCTACATGGAAAAGCACAGAGACAATAAGGCATATGAAAGATTTAAGCATATGCCGGATTATGGGAAAGGAGTACAAAACTATGACAAATAGAGAGAAATTCGCAGAACAGATTTTGGATATTGCTTGTGGCGGTAGCAAAATAGCAGTTAACAAAGCAACATTAGAACCGACAGCGTGCTATAAATTACCGTGTAAAGATTGTTTATTTGGTCTTGGTAATGCTGGCTTTTGCACCTCTGCAAGAGAAAAGTGGGCGAATAGCGAATACGTTGGACCGCCTGTCGACTGGTCAAAAGTTGCAGTTGATACACCGATACTGGTAAGAGATAGCAACGACCACAGATGGTTTAAAAGGTATTTTGCAAAATATGAGAATGGAAGCGTTTACGCTTGGGATGGCGGAAGAACATCGTGGAGTGACGGTGAGCATGCAACACCATGGGAACTAGCCAGACTTGCGGAAAAGGAGCAGTAATGGAGAGATTGACAGAAAGAAATCCATCATGGATAGATGATGAATTATGGGAAAGGGCTTGCGAGCCAGGCTGTGAAGAAATAGATGAAGTATATCGAAAACTAAAAGAATACGAGGACTTAGAGGAACAGGGCAGACTTGTTATTTTACCTTGCAAATATGTGTATTACATTGTTGATATAAACAATCCTAAGTATGCAATGGTTATGAAAAGACCTATAAAAGAACTTGCGATATACGAGATTGAGGATATTGACAAGGAAAATTGCAAGTATTTTTCTACAGAGGAAAAAGCCGAAGCAAAGCTGAAAGAATTGAGAGGTGGAGAAAATGGAAGATAGATATTTATCCAAGGCAAAGAAGATTAGTGACGGAGAATGGGTTGTTGGCTACATTATAAGATATGGACATACAGGAAAAGAAAAATACTATATAGTTCCAAGTTATGCATCTGATTTATATGCTATTGAAATAGACACATCCACAATCTGCCGATGCATAGGTTCGCAAGACAAGAATGGCAAGCTAATTTATGAAAATGATATTGTATGGGATTCTGACGAAAGAGCTTTTTACGAGATTATCTGGAATCAAGAGGATATGTGTTGGAATGTTGAAGATGCAGACGGTCACAAATCTGAGTTTGAAGAATGCTATGGAAGCACAATTGAAGTTAATGGTAACAGATTTGACAATTCGGAGCTATTGGAAAGTGAGGGATAATATGACAGCGAAAAAGGCAATTGAATTTTTGCGAATGCATTTTGAGTATCTAAAAGAAAGATGGAAGCCATACCCTGATTACAACGTTTTAGAAGCAATTAGATTTGCAATATCAGCAATAGAAAAGCAAATCCCAAAGAAACCTATCATGAAGCAGTATTTTGAAAATTTGGAAGAGCAGTACTTGTGCTGTCCGAAATGTGGAGAAATTTTGACAGACAGAATACCGGCTGATAATAAGACTTTCTACTTTCATTGCATGAATTGTGGTCAAAAATTCGATTGGGGTGATACAGAATGACCGGCATAACAACAGTAGTATACACTGTACTCATAGTATTCGACATAATCGGTCTGACAGAGGTAGCACTTGCATGGTACGACATTCACGGACGAGATAAGACCGATGATGATATACAAGAGCAGTGGTGTAGCGAAAATATTAAACATTAATTAATTTATCAGAAAGGAAGAGGTTGTCGCGACATAAAACCGAGGTTTCCTTTTGGTAAGAGAAAATGAATTTTGACAATTACTCTTGTGATAATCAAATGTCTTTATTTGACTTCACAAGAGAACCAATTAGCATAACAAAGCCTATCCGCTTGATAGAATTATTTGCCGGCTACGGCAGTCAGGCAATGGCATTAAAGAGAATAGGTGCTAAGTTTGAACATTACAGAGTTGTGGAGTTTGATAAGTATGCCATAGCAAGCTATAACGCAGTGCATGGCACAGATTTTCCTACAATGGATATAACTAAGGTTCATGCAGAAGATTTGAATATTTGCGACACAAATGCATTCACTTACTTACTTACTTACTCATTCCCTTGTACGGATTTATCAGTTGCTGGGAAGCAAGCTGGAATGTCTAAGGGAAGTGGTACAAGAAGCGGTCTGTTGTGGGAAGTTGAGAGGATTTTAACAGAAATCAGAAATAGCAACGGAGAATTGCCACAGATTTTATTCATGGAGAACGTGCCACAAGTACATAGTCAGGATAATATGCCTGACTTTAGAAAGTGGCTAGACTTCCTTGAAAGCCTAGGCTACACAAATTACTATCAAGATTTAAATGCTAAAAATTATGGTGCAGCGCAAAATCGTGAAAGATGTTTTATGTTTTCATTCCTGGGTGAGTACAATTACCATTTCCCACAGCCCATACCACTCAAAAAGAAGTTAAAAGACTATCTCGAGGATAATGTAGATGAAAAGTATTACATCAACAATGAAAAGGCTGACAAGCTGATAAAACAGCTTATTGACAATGGCACATTACCACAACACAATTTTGACAGACAGACAGACAGACAGACAGACAGACAGGCAGACTTGCGTTGACGGAACAATCAATAAGCCGCAGCAAAGAGAAGTTGCAAACTGTATCAAGGCAAGATATGACTGCGGAATATCAAACTTGCGGTCAGATGGAAACCTTGTTGTTAAAAGGAATGGTGGATAAAAACATAGAGCCTACGGCATCCGTGATTGATGTTTCCGCAGCGATTATGTTAAGAGATTACAAAGGACCAAATAACTACGGAATGAATGGAGTGATTGAATGGAAATATTAGGTAGTATATACACTGGAGTTTCAGATGATTTTCAAAGTGGCGTATATCCGATTGCAAGATGCGTAAAGGCTGAAAACCACGATTTAGGAGTAATTATGGCAGATGTAAATGTAATAGGCTCTCTTGAAGCAAAATTTGAGAGTACCAACAGAATTTATGATGTGGGGGGGTGTAGTCCGACATTGAGTACAATGCAAGGTGGCAGTCAAGAACCGAAAATTCTTGAAGCAAGGCAATTAGGATTTATGGATAATGGCACAGGCAAGCACCAATCAAACACAGTATATGATGAAAATGCACTTTGCCCCAACATTACAACAGTTGAGGGTGGCGGTACACAACAGATTAAAGTGTGTGAAAGTCAGATAGTTGCTATGCGCGGTAGAAATCCTGATAATCCGTCAGATAGAACTGTGGGAAGTCCGACAGAACAGAGATTAGAGGTAAATATGCAAGGTACAAGTAATTGCTTGACGAGTGTGCAGAAAGATAATTTGTTGCTTGAAAATAATATCCAAAAAGTCGGTCAAATATCAAGCAATGGTTCCCAATGTGGTACAGTTATTTCTGATAACGGCATATCAGCTAATCTTGTAGCTGGCGCACACGGATATGCAAATAACCATATTGCTACACAATATCGCATCAGAAAGCTAACACCGAGAGAATGTGGCAGGCTTATGGGAGTATCAGACGAGGACATATCCAAAATGGCAGCAGTAAACAGTAACACGCAGTTATACAAGCAGTTTGGAAACAGTATAGTTGTAGATGTTATGTGTGCCATGTTTAAGAATTTGAATATCAAGCAAGGAGATGGGAGCGCAGATGAATAGCAGAACTATAAGTGATATAGAGCCAATTGAAAGACAATGTGTATACAAGGGCAACAAGCCGTGTAACAGTTCATGCCGATACTCGAATACTTGTATACACAGTGCAAACAAAACCGAAGAATAGGAGATAGGCTTATGAAGTTTTCAAAACTTACTAAGCCGGAACTTGAAGAAATTATGAAAAATGCCAATTTCACCGATGAAGAAGCGGAAGTTTTTAAATTGCTAGTTGCTGACAAAAGCCTTGAAGAGGTATCGCAGAGATTATTAATTTCAAAAACAACCGCTTCCCGGAGAGTGGCAGACATTAAAGAAAAGATAGAAAGGAGTCAGGCAATGATTAACAAAGTGCCAATATGGGAAAAAGTAACGCTGACAATTGATGAGGCTGCGGAATACAGTAATATCGGAATTAACAGAATCAATGAAATGCTTAATAATCCCTCATGCCCTTTTGTACTTTTTGTTGGAAGAGGCAAGCGATTAGTCAAGCGCAAGGAGTTTGAGAAATATCTCGAAAAGACAGATAGCATATAGATATATTGAATTATAAGCCATTATGTAGTAATATAGAAATTATCATATAATGGCTTTTAATTTTGAAAGGAGCCATAAATCAGTATGGGAAAGGATTTGAGAGGAAAAGAGCTGGGAGTCGGAATAACCCAGCGCAAGGACGGACTTTATCAGGGGAGATACAAAGATAGGTTCGGCAAGAACAAGACAATCTACAATAGCAAGTTGTCGGAACTGCGAAAGGAGCTTAGCAAAGCAGTGACCGACAATCAACAATTCACAAGTGTTAGAGACAGCATTACCCTTGATGTGTGGTTTGACAGGTGGATGAATGTATACAAGAAAAAGAGAGTGCGCCCCAATACCATTAGGGAGTACACGCATATATATAAAAAGAACATTTCACCATACTTAGGAAACCACGAAATAACATCTATTCGCAAGTCAGATGTGCAGTTACTTATCGACAAAGCTTCTGACGATAACTATAAGTATGAGAGGCAGAGCAAAATCAAGGTTATTTTAAATGACATGTTCAGTAGAGCTATGGAAGATGACCTGATGATTAAGAACCCGGCGAAAGGTGTAAAGCTGAGAGCAGACAAGGAAGTTAATGCTTTTGCATTGACAGTAGAGCAACAGAACGAGTTTTTCAAAGCGTGCAAGGGAACATTTTACGACAATATGTATAATGTGGCAGTTAATACAGGCTTGCGACCAGGAGAACTGTTTGCGCTCACGATTGCAGATATACACATGGACGAGGGTTATATTGATGTTAATAAGACACTTGTGTATCAGAAGTACCTTGAAGATACAGGCAAGACATTTCATGTCGAGCCACCAAAAACCAAGCAGAGTTACAGACACGTACCAATTAACAGTGTGTGCAAAGAATATCTAACTAAACAATTTGAGCTTAAAAAGATAGTTTCAGAACGCAGACCCAAGGAACAGAACGAATATTTGTTTGTTACAAGGTTCAATACACCGATTAATTCGGTTATATATAGCGACTCTATACGTTCAGTTGTAAGACGGATAAATGACACAAAGAGCAGTGACAATGAATTTCCGTTTTTTAGCGGTCACACATTCAGACATACGTTTGCGACAAGATGTTTTGAGTCAGGCATAGAGCCGAAAGTCGTTCAATCATATTTGGGTCATGCAACACTGAAAATGACAATGGACTTGTATACACATGTTACACCCGAAAAGTCGTTTGCCGACATTGAAAAAATCGTTAGCACCGACAACAAAATCATAGAATATAGAAGAAAATGTGTGTAGCAAGTGTGTAGTAGTACACACTCTCAATTTGAAGAGTGTTGAAAAATCAACGCTTGTAGGGCATTTTAGTACTAAAACTGGCTTAATTATTATGTGTACCAGGAAGTGCCGTACGAGTTCATAAACAACCGCGAGATAATTGGAAAATAATTACAAAAATTATAGTATTTTTTAGTTAATTTTGAATTGCATAAATGCTAAAATGTGGTAAAATATAACTATAAACCATTATAAAAAAACAAAATAATTGCAAAAGCTAACAAAAATTTAATGAAATTAAACAAGGGGGATTTTAATATGGCAAAAGAGCTAGTTGCGATGCTTCTTGCCGGTGGTCAGGGCTCCAGACTTTATGCACTGACGCAGAAACTTGCAAAGCCGGCAGTTCCGTTTGGAGGCAAATACAGAATTATTGATTTTCCACTTTCTAATTGTGTTAATTCAGGCATAGATACAGTTGGTATATTGACACAGTACCAGCCGTTTGTGCTGAATGAGTACATAGGAAATGGACAGCCATGGGATCTTGACAGATTATATGGAGGAGTGCATGTGCTGCCACCGTATCAGAAGGCTTCAGGCTCAGACTGGTACAAGGGAACAGCCAATGCGATTTATCAGAATATTGCATTTATCGAGAGATATGATCCTGAGTATGTTATCATACTTTCAGGAGATCAGATTTGTAAGCAGGATTACAGCGATTTCCTTAAGTTCCATAAGGAGAAAAATGCTGAGTTTTCTGTAGCGGTTATGGAGGTTCCATGGGAGGATGCATCACGTTTCGGTCTCATGGTAGCAGATGATGACGACAAGATCACAGAGTTTCAGGAGAAACCAAAGAATCCTAAGTCTAATCTTGCATCCATGGGTATTTATATCTTCAATTGGGATATACTTAAGAAGTATCTTATCGAGGATGAAAATGATCCGGATTCAGAGAATGATTTCGGTAACAATATCATTCCAAACCTTTTGAGGGATGGCCGCAGGATGTATGCTTATCACTTTAACGGCTACTGGAAGGATGTAGGAACAATACCTGCACTTTGGGAGGCAAACATGGAGGTGCTTGATCCTGAGCACAGCGGTATCAACCTGTTTGATGAAAACTGGAAGATATACAGCCGTAACAGCGGCCATACAGGACATTTCATCGGCAACAACGCAGAGGTTACAGACTCTATGATTACCGATGGCTGTGTAGTGAAGGGCACAGTAAAGCATTCAATTCTTTTTGGCGGTGTCGTCGTAGAAGAGGGCGCTGTGGTAGAGGATGCAGTTGTCATGGGTGATACTGTGATAAAAAGAGGCGCTAAGGTCACACACTGTATAGTTGCAGAGGGCGTTACAGTAGGCTGTGATGCAGTTATTGGAGAAAAGCCGGCGGAGGACGTGACAGGTGATGTTGCTACAATTGCACCGGGAGTTACAATTGGCGACAGAGCGGTTATAGGACCAAAGGCAATGGTATATAATGATGTTGAGGAGGGCCAGGAACAATGCTAAACATGAACAACGAAGAGGCTTTGGCCATTATTTTTGCAAACAGCTATGATGCCCTCATTCCTGAGATGGTATCCGAGAGACTTATGGCTTCCATTCCGTTTGCAGGTCGTTACAGACTCTGCGATTTCCTGATTTCGAGCATGGTGCATAGCGGAATAGACAATATATCTCTCATAGTTAAGAAGAATTATCACTCTCTGATGGATCACCTGGGCTCAGGTCAGGAGTTTGATCTAGCAAGAAAAAATGGTGGTATCAATATAGTTCCGCCTTATGCACAGAAGCAGATTAAGGTGTATGAGGGCCGTGTTGAGGCAATCGAAAGCCTTAAGGGCTATCTGAGAAAGTGTACTCAGAAGTATGTTATCATGGCTGATGCCAACTATGTATTCAATTTTGATTTCAGGGAGCTGATTGAGGCACATAAGAACACAGGGGCTGATATCACTGCAATGTACCGCAAGCAGGAGGTACCGAAGGTATTCTTAAGACCAAACGGCAACAATGATGAGATGTACTATACATTTGATATAGATGATGGACGTATCAAAAAGATATATATCAATGCCATGGATATGGGCAAGGTAAACTTTGGCATGAATATCTATATCATGGAGAAGGAGAAGCTCATTAGAATAGTGGATGACGCTTTTGTACATGGTTATTCTTATTTTACAAGGGATCTGATGGCTGCAAACACTGATTCACTCAATATCCAGGCATATGAGTACACAGGCTATGCTTCACAGATTACAGATATGAAGAGTTATTTCGAGGAGAATATGAAGCTTCTTGATGAGGATAACAGGGAAGCATTGTTTAAGAGTGGCAATTCTATCTATACAAAGATCAGGGATGATAACCCTACAAGATACATAAATGGCTCAAAAGCCAAGAATGTCATGGTTGCTGATGGCTGTGTCATCGAGGGTACCGTGGAAAACAGCATCCTATCAAGAGGCGTCAAGATAGGAAAGAATGCAAAGGTCAAGAACTGCATCCTGCTACAGGATACGGTAATTGAGGATGGCGCCAATCTGGAGTACGTGATCACAGACAAGAATGTTCGCGTATCAAGAAATAGATCACTTACGGGAAATGACTCATTCCAGGTTTACGTGGCAAAGGGACAGACCGTATAGCCGGTTAAGGAGGAACATGGACATGGCAGAGAATAGAAACACAATAAATATCAAATCAGATGAGTCTGGCGAGATCAAGGTAGCAGATGAGGTTGTAGCTATCATAGCAGGTCTTGCTGCCACTGAGGTTGAGGGAGTAAGCTCCATGGCAGGCAATATCACAAACGAGATTGTCAGCAGGCTCGGTATGAAGAATCTCTCAAAGGGAATTCAGATCGAGATAGCAGACAATGAGGTAGTGGTTGATGTAGCACTCAATATTGCTTATGGATACAGCATCCCTGAGGTTTCTACAAAGGTACAGGAGAAGGTTAAGTCTGCAATTGAGACAATGACAGGGCTTTCTGTGGCTACTATCAATGTTCGTATAGCAAGTGTTGATATGGGAGAGAATTAAATAGTTCTTTTTAAATGATCACAAATGTAGTATAATTAAGGATGTCGTACAGACATCCTTAATTTATATAAAATATTATTCACGAGAGGAATTTAAATGACAAGAAGCAAGATAAGAGAAAACGTTTTTAAGATGCTTTTCAGGGTTGAGTTTCATGACAAGTCTGAGCTTGCAGAGCAGATGGAGCTTTTAAATGATGAGCTTACAAATCCTACAGACGAGGAAAGACAGTATATTGATGAAAAATGCAGTGCGATTATTGAGCATATGGCAGAGCTTGATGCACTCATCGATGAGAAGTCTACAGGCTGGAAGACCAATCGTATGGCAAAGGTTGATCTGGCAATTATCAGATTGGCAGTTTATGAGATAAAGTTTGAGGACGATATTCCTACAAAGGTTTCAATAAATGAGGCTGTTGAGCTTGCAAAGAAGTATGGTGCAGATGAGTCAGGTGCATTTGTAAACGGAGTGCTTGCAAAGTTTGCATAGCTTAAGAGGAACAGCGATATAGAGCATTGAACATGGCAAATAGAAATATATATTCGGTAGCGCAAGTAAATAGCTATATTAAAAATATGTTCGCTCAGGATTTTATGCTCAGACAGGTGAGTATAAAGGGAGAGGTGAGCAACTGCAAGTATCACACGAGCGGTCATATTTATTTCACAATAAAGGACGCGGGAGCAGCCATGAACGCTATTATGTTTGCTGGCAGCAGGGCGGCAGGACTTTCCTTCCACATGAAGGAGGGGGACCAGGTTATTGTGACAGGTTCCGTTGAGGTGTATGAGAAGACCGGCGCATATCAGCTTTATGCCAAAAAGATAGAGCTTGACGGAGAGGGCAATCTGTATCTCAAATTCGAGCAGCTAAAGCATGAGCTTGAGGAGATGGGCATGTTTGCCGCAGAGTACAAGCAGCCTATTCCGCAGTATGCCGGCCGTATTGGCGTGGTTACAGCACCGACAGGCGCGGCCGTGCAGGATATAAGGAATGTATCATCGCGCAGGAATCCATATGTACAAGTCATACTTTATCCGGCACTTGTGCAGGGAGAGGGTGCGGCTAATAGCATAGTGAAGGGCATACAGACATTGGATGCGATGAATCTTGATGTGATAATAGTCGGCAGAGGCGGAGGCTCCATAGAGGATTTATGGGCCTTTAATGAGGAGATTGTGGCGAGAGCCATATTTGACTGCCGCACGCCAATCATCTCGGCAGTAGGTCATGAGACAGACTGGACGATAGCGGATTTTGTGTCAGACAGGAGAGCACCCACACCTTCAGCGGCTGCAGAGCTTGCAGTCAGTGACTACAGACAGACGTTAGAGCGCCTTGACAATCTGCGCCGCAGGATGGACAGAAATCTGACAGGCCGGATTGATTTTTTCAGGGAAAAGCTGTCACATATTAAAACAAGACTTAATTTCCTTAGTCCACAGAATAAACTAAATGAGAATAAAAGGCGTCTGGCAGATATCGAGGATGCACTTGAAAGGATTATGAAGCAGAGGCTTTCGGATTGCAGACAGCGTCTGGCACTGCTTTCAGGTACACTGGATGCATATTCACCGGCCAAAAAGCTGGCACAGGGCTATGCGTATGTCGAGGTGGAAAAGAAGGGGGCACTGCACAGTGTATCCGATATCAATGCAGGCGATGACATAAATATATATCTGATAGACGGTCATGCAAGGGCCGTAGTTTCGGAGGTTATTAACGATGAACAAAGAAAATGAAAAAACACTGACACTCGAGGAGCGATTTGCACACTTAGAGCAGATAGTGGCGAGGATGGAGGATGCGGATGTATCCCTGGATGAGGCCTTTGAGCTCTACAAGAAGGGGCTTGATGAGGTAAAGAGTGCCAATGATATGGTACAGGGCATGGAAAAGGCCATGCTTGTGCTAAACAGCGACGGACAACTGGAGGAATTCTGATGAGCTTAAATGGGAATTTAAATAAGTCACAATTCATGGAAGAGCTGCAGCAAAAGGTAGAGCATATAAATAACGTGCTTGAGAAGTTTCTTCCCGCTGAGGAGGGACAGCAGAGGATTATTTTTGAGGCCATGAACTATAGTGTGAGAGCCGGTGGAAAGAGGCTTCGCCCTATGCTCATGGAAGAGACATACCATATGTTTGGCGGAAGCAGTGCAGTGATTGAGCCATTTATGGCGGCAATCGAGATGATACACACATACTCGCTGGTGCATGATGACCTGCCTGCCATGGACAATGATGAGTACAGGCGTGGAAAGAAGACTACACATGCTGTGTACGGTGAAGCTATGGGCATTCTTGCAGGTGATGCACTATTAAACCTGGCATATGAGACCGCAGCAAAGGCTTTTGACATGGAAGTGACCGATGCGCGTGTGGCAAGGGCATTTACAGTGCTTGCAAAAAAGGCAGGCGTGTATGGTATGGTCGGAGGACAGGTGGTCGATGTGGAAAGTGAAAAATCCGATGACTGTCCTATCACAAGGGAAAAACTTGACTTTATCTACAGGCTTAAAACAGGCGCACTTATAGAGAGCTCGATGATGATAGGCGCAATTCTGGCAGGCGCATCGTCTGACGAGGTATCACGTGTGGAGCAGATAGCGGCAAAGCTGGGGCTGGCGTTTCAGATACAGGATGATGTGCTTGATGTCACAAGTACACTTGAGGTGCTTGGAAAGCCGGTAGGCAGTGACGAGAAAAATAATAAAGCGACATATGTCACATTTGAGGGATTGGATAAAGCGGTTTCTGATGTGGAGCGCATCTCCAAGGAGGCAGAGGAGCAGCTTGATGATTTGGGATACGACGATGCATTTCTTAAGGAGTTATTTGAATATCTGATCCATCGGGAGAAATAGGATGGTTTTAGAAAAGATACAAAAGGAAAATGATATAAAAAAACTGACACCTGAGGAGCTTGAGCTGTTAAAGGATGAAATAAGACAGTTTCTTATAGAGAGCATATCGGTGACAGGAGGTCATCTGGCATCAAACCTCGGAGTTGTGGAGCTTACCATGGCGCTGCATCTGTGCTTTGATCTTCCGAAGGATAAGATAGTGTGGGATGTAGGGCATCAGTCGTACACACACAAGATACTCACCGGCAGAAAGGATGGATTTTCATCGCTCAGACAGTATGGAGGCATGAGCGGTTTCCCAAAGACGGATGAGAGCGACTGTGACTGCTTTAATACAGGACACAGCTCCACATCTATCTCAGCGGGACTTGGGCTTGCGACAGCCAGACAGGTGACAGGAGAGGACTACCACGTGGTTTCTGTAATAGGAGACGGTGCGCTGACCGGAGGCATGGCATATGAGGCGCTCAACAACGCTTCAAGCGTGAAGGGCAATTTTATTATAGTGCTAAACGACAACAATATGTCGATTTCAGAGAACGTCGGGGGCATCAGCCAGTATCTTTCAGGCTTTCGCACAGCGGATGCATACAGGGATTTTAAGAATAATGTCATGAATTCCCTAAACCATATACCGATCTACGGAGAGCGTATGGTAAAGCATATCAGGAATACAAAGAGCAGCATAAAGCAGCTTTTTATTCCGGGGATGTTCTTTGAGGAGATGGGCATTATCTATTTGGGACCTGTGGATGGCAGTGATATAAATGAAATGTGCCGTGTGTTTGATGAGGCAAAGCGTGTGGATGGCCCGGTGCTTGTGCATGTGCTCACGAAAAAAGGAGCAGGCTATGGCCCGGCTGAGCGTTATCCTTCCAGATTTCATGGGGCAGAGCCGTTTGTCATAGAGACAGGGCTTCCAAAGAATAAGCGCACGAAGGCCAATTACACAGATGTTTTCTCAACAGTCATGAAAAAGCTGGGTGAGAGAAATCCAAAGGTGGTTGCGATAACAGCTGCCATGGCAGAAGGAACAGGGCTTCGAAGATTCCACCGCAATTTCCCGGATAGGTTTTTTGATGTGGGAATAGCCGAGGCACATGCCACGACCTTTGCGGCAGGGCTTGCAAAAGCAGGACTTATCCCGGTATTTGCGGTGTACTCGTCATTTTTACAAAGGGCGTTTGACCAGATACTTCACGATGTGTGCATACAGAATCTGCATGTCATCTTTGCAATCGACAGGGCAGGGCTTGTAGGCAGTGACGGAGAGACACATCAGGGAATATTTGACATATCATATCTGTCGGTCATCCCGAATATGACAATCATGGCTCCGAAGAATAAGTGGGAGCTGTCTGATATGATGAAGTTTGCAGTGGCATATGACGGTCCGATTGCACTCAGATATCCAAGAGGGGCAGCCTATGACGGCCTTAAGGAAATCAGACAGCCGATAGAGCTTGCAAAGAGTGAGCTGATCAGAAAAGGAAGCACGGTGGCTATCATGGCACTCGGCAGTATGGTAAAGACTGCCGTTGATGTAGTAAAGCTGCTTGAGGCAGAGGGAATCTCTGCTACACTTATCAATGCGCGTTTTGCAATGCCTTTTGATAAGGAAGCAATTAAGGAACTGCCGGCTGAACACAGTCTGCTTGTGACTATGGAGGAAAACGTGCAAAGCGGCGGTTTTGGTGAGCATGTGACGGAGTATGTCAAGACTAACGGCATAGCTCTTGAGGTGTTGACAGTTGCACTTCCTGACTGCTATGTGGAGCATGGCAATGTAGAGATGCTCAAAAAGGAGCTGCATGTGGATGCCGAATCCGTGGCTAAGCGTATAATAGCAGCATTATAGATAGAGGTAACATACAGTATGAAAGAAAGATTAGACGTATTACTTGTAAACAGAGGCCTTGCACCATCACGGGAAAAAGCAAAGACCATGATTATGGAAGGCAATGTTTTTGTAAATAACAACCGTGAGGATAAGGCGGGAAGCACATTTCCTGATGACTGCAATATTGAGATTCATGGAAAGACACTGCAGTATGTGAGCCGTGGAGGGCTAAAGCTTGAAAAGGCTATGAAGCACTTTGATATCACGATGGATGGCAAGGTGTGCATGGATATAGGTGCTTCAACAGGCGGTTTTACCGACTGTATGCTTCAAAATGGTGCTAAAAAGGTGTATGCCGTGGATGTCGGATATGGCCAGTTTGCATGGAAGCTGCGTCAGGATGAGCGCGTGGTGTGCATGGAAAAGACCAATATCAGGTATGTGACGCCCAAGGACATAGATGATGAGCTGGATTTTGCATCGGTTGATGTGTCATTCATATCACTTACCAAGGTGTTAGGTCCTGCAAGAGCACTGTTAAAGGACGGTGGCGAGATGGTTTGTCTTATCAAGCCACAGTTTGAGGCAGGCAGGGAAAAGGTAGGTAAAAAGGGCGTGGTCCGTGACAAGAGCGTGCATGAGGAGGTAGTGAACAATATCATATCCTTTGCACTTTCAAATGGATTTAGTGTGTTAGATCTTGAGTATTCGCCAATCAAGGGGCCTGAGGGCAATATAGAGTACCTCGTACATATCAAAAAGACAGATGATCCTATAAAGGAGGAATCAGTGGATATTCATAGTGTGGTCGAGGCCGCGCATGGAGAGCTGGACAGGAAATAGACTATGAAACATTTTGTTGTGATAGCAAATGCCTATAAGGACAGGGATTTTGCACTTACAAATAAAATAGTGGCATACATAGAGCAAAAGGGCGGCACGGCAAAGGGTCTTATGAGCAATGTTGAGGCTATATCCGATAACGAGTTTGAGCTTGAGGATATACCACAGGATACGCAGTGTATTCTTGTGCTCGGCGGAGATGGTACACTGATTCGTGCAGCTACAAGGGTGGAGACACTTGAGATTCCGCTTATGGGAGTGAATCTCGGCACACTCGGCTATCTGTGTGAGGTGGAGGAAGCTACGGTATTTGACGCTATTGATTCGCTCATGGCTGATAAATACATGACAGAGGATCGTATTATGCTCACAGGGCATAAAAGAGGCAGTGAGACCTCGAGAGTTGCATTAAATGATATAGTCATCCATAGAAAGGGTAATTTGCAGATATTAAGCCTCAATGTGTATGTAAACGGTGAGTTTTTAAACAATTACCATGCCGACGGCATCATTGTTGCGACTCCAACAGGCTCTACAGGCTACAGTATGTCGGCGGGAGGTCCGATTGTGGATCCGAAGGGTGATATGATACTGCTCACACCGAACAATGCTCACAATCTTACGTCAAAGAGCATTGTGCTTTCAGGCGATGATGAGATAGAGATAGAGATTCTAAGCCGCAGGGAGCAAAACGATGAGCTGGCGTGTGTCAGCTATGATGGCGACACCGCGGCAGAGCTGGCTGTGGGAGACCGTTTTGTTATTTCAAAGGCAGCCAATCATACAAAGATCTGCAAGCTCCACCAGAGAAGCTTTTTGGAGATACTCCGCAAAAAGATGGGAAATTATTCATAACACAGATAAGGATTGTTATAATGAATAGTTACAAATAATATTTATGAGGTGACAGGACATGAAAACAAACAGACAATCCAAGATAATTGAGATAATCCAAAAGAATGAGGTAGAGACGCAGGATGAGCTCTCTGCGCTTCTTGAAAAAGATGGTTTTCGCGTGACTCAGGCCACAGTATCCAGGGATATCAGGGAGCTTAAGCTCACGAAAATCCCTACCGCAAGCGGCAGACAGAAGTACGCCGTGATAACGGATGCACCTGAGAATCTCTCAAAGAAATACGAAAGAGTACTCAGAGAGGGCTTTTTGTCAATGGATATGGCACAGAATATCCTCGTTATAAAGACTGTATCGGGAATGGCAAGCGCAGTCTGTGCTGCAATAGATGCCATGAAGATGAGAGAAATCGTCGGTTCGATTGCAGGAGATGACACAATCATGTGTGCAATCCGGACTGTTGATGATACATATGCGGTGATGAAAAAAATCCGCAGAATTGTGGAATAATGTTACATGAATATCAGATTATAGCTGAACTGTAACAGAAAATAACATATATCGTCATGCCTGGGAGAGGAAGGAGAAAATATGTTACAAAATCTACATGTAAAGAATCTGGCACTCATAGATGAGTGTGAGGTTGAGTTTTCCGACGGACTAAATATACTGTCGGGAGAGACCGGAGCCGGAAAATCAATCATCATAGGCTCTATCAATCTGGCGCTTGGGGAAAAAGTGCAAAAGGAGATGCTAAGAGATAATGAAAAGCCTGCTTTTGTGGAGCTTATTTTTTCAGTTGATGACCCAAAGATTATAGAGGCTTTAAGGGAGCTTGATGTGGAGGTCGAGGACGGATGCGTGATTTTAAGCCGTAAAATCACACAGTCGCGCGCAGTCGGCAGGGTAAACGGTGAGGCCGTGTCTGTTTCACGAATGAAGGAAATAGCCTCATATCTCATAGACATCCATGGTCAGCATGAGCACCAGTCACTTTTATCAAAGAAAAAACACCTTGATATTCTTGATGAGTACGCAAAGCAGTCGCTTGGAGATAAAAAGCAGCAGCTTTCAGTAACATACAAAGCATATAGGGCGATTAAGGATGAGTATGAAAAGTCAAATATCGACAATGAAGACAGAAGCCGTGAGCTGTCATTCCTTGAGTACGAGGTGAAGGAGATAGAAGAAGCTTCTCTTGTGCCGGGTGAGGATGAGGAGCTTGAGGCGCAGTTTAGGAAGTTTTCAAACGGAAAGAAAATCATGGAGGGCGTAAATGCTGCATATTCTGCCACAGGAGGCGAGATGGAGAGTGCCTCAGAGCTTATTGGAAGGGCGGTAAGAGAGCTGTCACTGGTATCAGGCTATGATACGGATGTGGAAGCTCTGGAGAGTCAGCTGTCGGAGATAGACAGTCTGCTTTCTGATTTTAATCACGAGATATCAGGATATATATCACAGGCTGAGTTTGACGAGGAGACCTTCTATGAGACACAAAAGCGTCTGGATGAGATAAATCATCTAAAGAGTAAATACGGCAACTCAATTGATGATATACTGATATCACTCAATGAAAAGAGGGAGCGTATCAGTGTCCTGAATGATTATGATTCTTATTTACAGAAATTAGAGCAGCAGCTTGCGAAAAAGGAAAAGGAGCTGGCACAGATATCGGATGAGGTATCAGAAATCAGACAAAGGAGTGCTGTAAAGCTTGTGTCAGAAATTAAATCAGCACTTAATGATTTGAATTTTCTTGATGTACAGTTTGATATGCAGTTTGACAGATTGCCGGACTATACGGCAAACGGCATCGATGCGCCGGAGTTTCTCATATCAACTAACCCCGGAGAGCCGCTTAAGCCGCTCGGCAGGGTAGCTTCAGGCGGAGAGCTGTCGCGTATCATGCTTGGCATCAAGACAATCATGGCGGAAAATGACCACATTGAGTCGCTTATTTTCGATGAGATTGATTCGGGAATCAGTGGACGTACAGCTCAGATGGTTTCTGAGAAGATGAATGAGCTTGGCCGCAACCATCAGATTATATGTATCACACATCTGCCACAGATAGCAGCTATGGCAGATGCACATTTCCTTATTGAAAAAGCAGTCGAGAACAAATCCACGGTTTCAAGGATTCGAAGGCTAACAGACAATGACAGCGTGGCTGAACTTGCCAGAATGCTCGGCGGTGCAAAGATCACAGATACCGTGATGGAGAGCGCACGCGAGATGAAAGAGCTTGCCATGGAGAAAAAAGTACTATCATAAATATTATGTGGAAGGTGTCGAGGTCATCATTGGTGGCGGTATATGCCATGATGGAAAACACATAAACGGTCAAACTATATTCGGTTACGAATAAAATAAAAATGACAGACGCATACTAATCCAGATGGAGGTAATAGTATGCGGAAGTTTTTTGGAAAATTTGTGAGTGTCACGCTGGCTGCAGTAGTGATAGCTATGTTTGCACTAAGCAGTGATGATAAGTGGTGCAGCAGGGTAGATAAGGCATTTGATGAAAGTGCATTAGGAAGTTTTTTAAATGAATCAAAGGCCGGATATGGAAGATATGCGACAGGGCTTCCAGGACAGACGGCCAGTGTATTGGCTGATTCTGGTGAAAACGGCGGAAACGGTGAAAACAGCGGAACCGAACAAGACATAGGACAGACAGCAGATACAGCATCAACTCACAGAGCTACTGACAGAGATTATGAAGAGACAGATAAAATAAGTGATGGAATAAGTGTTGAGGGTGTATATGCCTGTGGCAGGCTGACCGGCATATATGAGCAGACAGAGGGCGTGCTTGTAGTGAATACGACGGAGGTGACAGACGAGGATGGCAAAAAAGTCAATCCTGCAGATAAAAAGGTGCAGTGCGGTGATTATATCCTATCTGTCAATGGGCGCACTGTGGCAGACAAGGAGGAGCTTTCTGAAGCTGTGAATGATATCATGAAGCAGTATGATGAAAGGCATGAAGATGAAAATAATGAAGATAAAAGTACCGTAAACATTAAATTTCTTCGAGGCGGTGAGAAAATGTCAGCGGATATCACACCTGTCAGGATGGATGATGGCAGATACTATATGGGAATATGGGTGAAGGACGATCTGGCAGGAATCGGTACTATCACTTATTATACAAAGGACGGCCGTTTTGGAGCGCTGGGGCATGGAATAGGAGACGGAACACAAAGCGGCAATCTCTTGTATGCAAACAGTGGTGATTTGTACAGTATGAAGCTTACCAAAATCAAAAAGGGAAAATCCGGCGCGCCGGGCGAGATAGGCGGAGTGGTATATTTTGGCAAAAAAAGCCATATAGGCACACTTGACTGCAATAGTAATCTGGGAATTTACGGACAGCTTGACAGCGATGAATTGTCGGAATATGCCGCAGAGGATACGTATTATCCGGTTGCCGGCAAGGATGAGATACACACAGGCCGTGCACAGATGATATCGGAAATATCGGGAAAACTGGAAAAATATAATCTGGAAATAACAAATATAGACAAAAAAGCAACAGATACAAACAAGGGAATGGAGCTTAAGGTGACAGACGACAGGCTGATAGAGCTCTCCGGTGGCATAGTGCAGGGCACATCCGGAAGCCCTATCATACAGGATGGTAAAATAATAGGAGCAGTCACCCATGTGTTTGTCGATGATCCGACCGGAGGCTACGGCATCTGCATTGATGAGATGCTGTAATTACTGCTCCATCCTGCGAAGCTCCGGCAGCACTGTGCTAAGCATGGTTACAAAGCAGATGCTTCCGCCAATCACGTTTGATACAGGCTCTGCCATAAACACACCGTCGGTTCCCATACCAAAGGAGTATGGCAGAATATATGTCAGCGGTACAACGATGAACACCTTGCGAAGCAGGGAAAAAAATATAGCCCGCTTCTTTTTGTTCAGTGATTTAAAGGTGGTCTGTCCGATGTACTGCAGATCCATAAATATGAATGCCGCAAAGTAGATATTTAAAGCCTTCACCGCATCATCCATGAGGGTGGCATCGGAGCTGAAAATTGCAATCAGGGCATGAGGGGCAAGTATGATCACACTCCACATGACAGCTGTATATAGAAGCACGAGCAGTCCCATAGTGAAAATGGATTTTCTCACCCGGGCCGGCCTTTTGGCGCCATAGTTGTAGCTTAAAACAGGAGATGAACCCTCCACTATTGCATAAATTGGAGTCTCGACCATCTGCCTGATGCTTGATACGATGGTCATTACCGATATGTACAAATCGCCACCGGTCACTGAAAGCACATTGTTGCAGCATATAGATACCAGGCTGTTTGTGAGCTGCATGACACAGCCGGAGGTTCCAAGGCTTATGATGTCCTTTGCATAGCGCGTATTTTCACTGAATTCAGAGAGTGTCATAAGGCGCACCTTAAGCTCAGCCTTTTTCCTAAGAAAGTGAAGCACATAGAGAGCAGACAGTATTTGTGATATGACCGTAGCAATAGCTGCTCCTTTGATGCCAAAATTAAATCCAAATATAAAAAGCGGGTCTAAAACCAGATTGGCAACGGCTCCGATTGCCACAGACAGCATGCCGGTAGTGGAGTAGCCCTGAGCGTTGATAAAGGGATTCATGCCGGTAGATATCATGGATGGGAGTGTTCCTATCAAATAAATGAGCAGGTATGGCAGAGCGTATTTGAGAGCATTTTCAGATGCGCCAAACACGATTAAAATAGGCTTTGCAAAAATCATGCACAAAGCTGTAAAAACGACTGCGAATGTGCAGACCATTGTAAAGCTCGTATTCATTATAGTATTGGCGGCTCCGTCATCACTCATGCCTCTTTTTATTGAAAAAAGCGGAGCACCACCGCTTCCAAAGAGATTGGAGAAAGCGATTGTCAGCATTATAATAGGAAAGCAAAGCCCCACAGCACCGAGTGCAGTGGTTCCCATATCCGGTATGCGGGCAATGTATATGCGGTCTACTATATTGTACAACAGGCTTAGAATCTGGGCTGCCAGCATGGGCAGAGCAGCCTGCAATATGTTTTTCTTTATCGAATCGTTATCAAAATCTATTTTTTTCATAAGTTACCTCTTTCGGATTTGCTTTGGTTATTATATCACCACATTAAAAAAAATCAAAGACTCAGCAAGTTTTGATATAGATTTTATTTATGACAAACTAAAAGAAAAATATATTTTACAATGACAAAAAATTACAGTAATATATGGACTATGACATTAAAACTTATCAAATAATCATATATACCGGAGGATAACATGAAGATTACACAGATACATACAAACAAACCACAGTCACTTTCTTTCGAGATTTTTCCACCAAAGAAGGAGGAGGACTTTAAAAATATTGACGAGATGCTTGAGATACTCTGTGATTGTCATCCTGAGTACATCAGCGTGACATTTGGCGCAGGCGGCAGCTCAAACAATAACAAGACTATCGAGATTGCGAAGAAAATCAAGAACCAGTACAATGTGGAGCCGGTCGTACACCTTACATGTCTGTGCTATAACAAGGCTGAGATAGATGAGTTCACCAGACAGCTTTCATATGAGGGCATTGAGAATATCCTCGCTTTAAGAGGAGACAGAAATCCGAACGTGCCTGCAAAGGAGGATTTTCTCCATGCAAGCGATTTGATTAAATACATAAAGGACACCACAGGTGATCAGTTCTGTATCGCAGGTGCGTGCTACCCGGACATCCATCCGGAGGCAGCTGATAAGGTAGATGATATTAAGAATCTTAAGAAAAAGGTTGATGCCGGTGCAGAGCTTCTTTTATCGCAGCTCTTCTTTGACAATGATACCTTCTTCAATTTTGCTGAGGACTGCAGGCTTGCAGGTATCAATGTGCCGGTTATCCCGGGCATCATGCCTTGTATCAATGCGGCTCAGATTCAGAGAATGGTCACAATGTGCGGAGCAAAGTTCCCGGAGAAATTCCAGAAGATTGTGCACAGATATGGAGACAACAAGGCTGCACTTTTTGATGCCGGAATGTCTTACTGCGAGAGTCAGATAATTGAGCTTTTAGCTAATGATGTGGAGGGAATTCACCTTTATACTATGAACAATGTAAGAGTTGCAAAGCGTTTAACAGAGGGAATCAAGAACATTATTTAGGACAATAGTATGGAACGCAAGCCCTGGGTACCACTGGCGCACACGTATTCCCGCCGTCGCTACGCTGCCAAACTGCAAATTCGAATAAAAAATATCAACCGTTGCAAAAAGTACTCTAGATGATTATAATAGGTATATTAGATTTGTAAATGGAAACAATGTCCATATTAAATCGAAATTAAATTATATAATATATTAAGGAGACAATAGAAAATGAAAGAAAAATCAAGAAGCACTTTTTCCGGCAACATTGGGTTCGTTCTTGCGGCAGCCGGCAGTGCGGTAGGACTTGGAAATATATGGAGGTTTCCGTATTTGGCAGCAAAGGACGGAGGAGGACTTTTTCTGCTGGTGTATCTGATACTTGTCCTGACCTTTGGCTTTGCATTGCTTACCACTGAGATTGCAATAGGACGTAAGACCGGACAGGGACCGCTCACCGCGTATGGTCTTATCAATCCAAAGGGTAAGTTTATCGGTGTACTTGCGTGTATAGTACCGGCTATTATTCTGCCTTACTACTGTACTATAGGTGGATGGGTTTTAAAGTATTTTACAATTTTCATTACAGGAAGCGGTAAGAATGCGGTTGCGGATGGATATTTCACAGGTTTTATCACAGGCCAGTGGGCACCAATCATATTCGGAGTGGTTTATCTGCTTTTAACAGCAGCAATTGTCATTGGTGGAGTCAATAAAGGCATCGAGCGGTTCAGCAAGGTGCTTATGCCTATCCTTGTTGTGCTTATTTTTGCAATCGGAATTTTCTCACTGACGCTTCATTATAAGGATGCGTCGGGCACAGTAAGAAGTGGTCTTGAGGGACTTAAGATTTATGTGATTCCGGATTTCAAGGGGCTTACAATGCAAAAGCTTTTCACCGTATTTGTTGATGCGCTCGGTCAGCTTTTTTATTCAATCAGTGTAGCTATGGGAATCATGGTTGCATATGGTTCGTATGTCAAGAAGGAATCAAAGCTCATGGGCTCAATCAACCAGATCGAGATTTTTGATACACTTGTTGCATTCCTTGCAGGTCTTATGATTATTCCGGCAGTATATGTATTTATGGGCCGTGACGGCATGTCAGCAGGACCGGGGCTTATGTTTATATCATTGCCAAAGGTATTTAATGAAATGGGAATAGCAGGAGATATTGTTGGACTGATATTCTTCATGATAGTTGCATTCGCAGCAGTCACATCGTCTGTATCAATTATGGAGGCTATTGTATCGAGTCTTATAGACAGATTTCATTGGAGCCGCAGAAAAAGCGCAATTTTAGTCACGGTATACGCCCTGATTGCAGAGATAATAGTCTGCCTTGGCTACAATAAGCTCTATATGGAGGTTAAGCTTCCAAACGGCACAGTCGGACAGATACTTGATATAATGGACTATGTAAGCAACAATGTGCTTATGCCAATCGTTGCACTTGCCACATGTATCCTCGTTGGCTGGATAGTAAGTCCAAAGGTAATAATAGATGAGGTGACACGCGGAGGCAGCAAATTCACCAGAAAAGGGCTTTATATAATCATGGTTAAATTTATTGCACCGGCATTCCTGCTTATACTGTTGCTGCAGGCACTCGGAATCGTTACTTTTTAACAATGAGAGTCTATGCTCCGGCAGGACTTAAATGAAAATGTAATAATTCAGGAGCAGCTTGAGCAGGCTTAAAAAAAACCAAACCAAAACAGAGATCAATACATAGATTACCAATCATGTATATGGTCTCTGTTTTTTTACTGTTTCTTTATACTTTCTTTATTGAATTATCCGCGCTAATTGATAAAATAAAAAGTATGCGCACGATTGCGGATATTTTTTGCATTCGTGGATGGGGGATAAATTAACTGGAAAGAAAGGAAAAATTTATGAGTAAAATTTTCAAAAATCTGATTCCATACTGGCGATGGATCATATTAATATTTGTTTTTCTCATTGCTCAGGCTTACTGTGATCTGGCTTTGCCTGCGTACACATCTGATATCATCGATGTGGGTATCCAGGATCATGGCATTGAGCATATCCTGCCAAAGGAGATTACCTCGGAGGATTATCAGATGGCACAGACATTTATGCTGTCTGACGAGAAAGAAAAATTTACGGACTGTTACGAGGCAGAGGATGCTTCAAAATCTGATGACAGTGTGGCAAAATACAAGCTGACAGCTGATTCGGACACACTTGATGAGCTGGATGAGGATCTTTTGGTTCCTCTTGTCATGGCATATCAGGCTTTTCAGTCGGGGGAGCAGATGGATGTGGATGCATCAGCTATCCCGCAGGGAGTAGCGCTCGATGATAACATGATAAAGCAGATAAGAAGCAAGGTGCAGGACAAAATCGATGCGGTGGGTTCATCTACTTTAAAGTCCATGGGTGTAACTTTTGCGACAAAGTGTGATGAGAATGCAGGAATCGATGTGGATGCCAATCAGGTTGCTTATCTGTGGAAGGCAGGCGCCAAGATGGCAGCCTTTGCAGCAATTATGCTTATAGCAGCATGTGTTGTAGGTTTTGCGGCTTCAAAGGTCGGTGCCGCTGTCGGCAGGGATTTGAGGGAGAAGACCTTTTCAAAGGTTGTAGGCTTTTCAAATGCCGAGATTAACAAATTCTCTACGGCATCACTTATTACGAGAAGCACGAACGATATACAGCAGATTCAGATGGTTACTACTATGGTGCTTCGTATGGTGCTTTACGCGCCAATCGTTGGTATCGGTGGTATCATCAAGGTGGCACAGACCAAATCCGGCATGGAGTGGGTGATTGCCATTGCGGTTGCTGCCATCATGGTTTTTATTTTCACACTGGTTGGCATTGCGATGCCAAAGTTCAAGATTATGCAGAGTCTTGTAGACAAGGTAAACCTTGTTTCTCGTGAGATTCTTACAGGTCTTTCCGTTATCAGAGCTTTCGGCCGTGAGAAGGAGGAGGAAAAGCGATTTGATGAGGCTAACCGTGAGCTTACACGAACACAGCTGTTTACAAACCGTGTCATGACCTTTATGATGCCGGGTATGTCCATGATCATGTACTGCATCACACTTGGTATCGTGTGGGTTGCAGCAGGCAGAATAGACAAGGGTTCTATGCAGGTAGGTACCATGACTGCGTTTATTACATATGCCATGATGATTGTTATGTCATTTCTCATGCTCTCAGCCATGTCCATCATGCTTCCGAGAGCAGGTGTTGCGGCAGAGCGTATCGATGAGGTTATAAGGACAAACAGCACTGTAAATGATCCAAAAGAGCCTGTTACTGAGGCTGATCACAGAGGTGTTATCCGTTTCAACCATGTGGATTTCAGATATCCGGGAGCAAAGGAGGATGTGCTTTCAGACATTGATTTCGTGGCGGAGCCGGGCAAAATCACAGCTATCATCGGAAGTACCGGCTGTGGAAAGTCTACACTTGTAAACCTGATTCCGCGTTTCTATGACGTGACGGGAGGCTCAATAGAGCTTGATGGACACGATATCAGAGACTACACACTAAGCGAGCTTCGCGAGTCAATAGGCTTTGTTCCGCAGAAGGGGATTCTTTTCTCGGGAACCATTGCCTCAAACCTGCGCTTTGGTAAAGCAGACGCGAGTGATGAGCAGATAAAAAAGGCTGCGGATATCGCACAGGCTTCTGAGTTTATCGAGACAAAGAATGACAGGTATGAAAGCTCAATCGCACAGGGAGGCTCAAACGTGTCAGGAGGTCAGAAGCAGAGACTTGCCATAGCAAGAGCTATCGCAAAGGACCCTCATATCTATGTGTTTGATGACAGCTTTTCAGCACTCGATATGAAGACTGACGCGCGTCTGCGTGCAGCCTTAGCTGAGGTTACAGAGAGTGCTTCCGTCATTATCGTGGCACAGCGTATCAGCACGATTATTCATGCTGACCAGATTCTCGTGCTCGATGACGGTAAAATCGTAGGAAAAGGCACCCACGAGGAGCTTCTTAAAAATTGCGATGTATATATGCAGATTGCACAGTCACAGCTTTCAGCCAAGGAACTTGGACTTGATGATAACAAAAAGGAGGGCATGTAAGATGAGTGAGAATAACAACGAACAGTTCAAGATGCCTCCTAAGAGGCCAAGAGGGCCAATGGGACATGGCCCCGGAATGGTCACAGAAAAGGCCAGGGATTTTAAGGGCTCTACAAAGAAGCTCATAAAGTATCTCGGCAGATACTGGGCTGCCATCATTGCAGTTATGATATTTGCAGCAGTTTCGACTGTCTTTTCCGTTGCAGGACCGAAGATCATGGGTAAAGCCACCACTGCGCTTGCCGAGGGACTCATGAATAAGATTGCAGGAACAGGCGGCATAGATTTTGATTATATTGCAAAGGTTCTTTTGTTTACGCTGGCTTTATATGTGGTGAGTGCCATCTTTATGTTCGCCCAGGGACTTATCATGACAGGCATCACGCAGAAGACCTGCTACAGGATGCGTAAGGACATCACGAGCAAAATCAACCGTATGCCGATGAAGTATTTCGAGTCAAGGACATACGGTGAGGTACTTTCGCGTATCACAAACGATGTGGACACACTCGGACAGAGCTTGAACCAGAGTATCACACAGATTATTACATCTGTTGCCACTTTGGTCGGTACACTGGTCATGATGCTGTCTATTTCACCGCTCATGACGCTGATTTCACTCGTTATCCTGCCTGTTTCGATGATACTTATTTCGTTTGTCATAAAGCATTCACAGAAATACTTCAGACAGCAGCAGGAGTATCTGGGACACATAAACGGACAGGTCGAGGAGGTGTACGGAGGCCACCTCGTCATAAAGGCATATAATAAAGAGGCAGAGACTGTAAAGACCTTTAAGGAGGCCAACAATGTGCTCTACAAATCCGCTTGGAAATCACAGTTTCTCTCAGGACTTATGATGCCTATCATGCAGTTTGTAGGAAACTTAGGATACGCGGGAGTTGCCATCTCAGGAGGTATACTTGCCATAAAGAATGTCATCACAATCGGTGATATCCAGGCATTTATACAGTATGTGAAGAATTTCACACAGCCTATCCAGCAGATAGCACAGGTGGCAAACCAGCTTCAGTCGATGGCGGCTGCATCTGAGCGTGTATTTGAGTTCCTCGATGAGGAGGAAGAGGATATAACAGTGGAAAATCCTGTAAAGCCGGACCATATCGAGGGAAGTGTAGAGTTTTCGCATGTACACTTTGGTTATAATCCTGACCAGATCATCATCAATGATTTTTCTGCAAAGGTAAAGCCGGGACAGCAGGTTGCTATCGTTGGACCGACAGGAGCGGGAAAGACTACCATGGTCAAGCTTCTTATGAGATTTTATGATGTAAGCTCAGGCGCCATTCTTGTAGACGGACATGATATCAGGGATTACAACAGAGCCGATCTGCGAGATGCATTCGGCATGGTATTGCAGGACACATGGCTCTTTAAGGGCACCATTATGGAAAATATCCGCTACGGCCGTCTGGATGCCACAGATGAGGAGGTCATCGCGGCAGCAAAGGCAGCACATGCCCATCACTTTATCCAGACACTGCCGGGTGGCTACGATATGGAGCTCAATGAGGATGCTTCCAATGTGTCACAGGGACAAAAGCAGCTTTTGACAATAGCAAGAGCCATTCTTGCAGACAATCCTATCCTGATCCTTGATGAGGCCACATCCTCTGTCGATACACGTACAGAAATCCGTATCCAGAAGGCACTCGACAATCTGATGAAGGGCAGAACAAGCTTTGTCATCGCCCACAGGCTGTCTACTATCAAGAATGCAGATATGATTCTTGTCATGAAGGACGGAGACATTATCGAGCAGGGTACACATGATGAGCTTCTTGCAAAGAACGGATTTTATGCAGAGCTGTATAACTCTCAGTTTGAAGAATAGAGAAAGCACGGGTATCGTGCAGTTTTGCGAATATGCGTGGGGCTGAATGGTTACATAAAATTTTAAAAAAAATACGCTCTCGACAAAATTCGACAAAATGTGTTATCATAAAAGCATAAAATTTGTTTTGACATGACAGTAATTGGCGGCATAGGAGAGTTTGATGAGCACTTTAAATGTCGCAGTAGCAGACGAAAAGAAAAATATGCAGAGTTTATTAAAGGGCATGGAGTTTTTAGGAACAGCAAGAAGTAGTGATGAAGCATACAGCATGATAAACGGTAATGCCGGTTCTGATGTGATACTTGTGTATGTAAAGAGAGCATCCGGTGACACTGAGCCACTTGATGATACATATATGGAGAAAAAATCCCTTGAGACACAGGTGACGGATATCATTCATGAGATAGGTGTTCCGGCTCATATAAAGGGATATCAGTATCTGAGGACTGCGATAGTGATGTGTGTTGAGGATATGGAGATGCTTAGCTCTATCACAAAGCTTTTGTATCCCACTATTGCAAAGAAGTACAAGACTACCTCAAGTAGGGTGGAGAGAGCCATAAGGCATGCTATCGAGGTGGCATGGAGCAGAGGCAGGATGGATACGATAGACGCCATGTTTGGATACACTGTAAACTATGGTAAGGGTAAGCCTACCAATTCGGAGTTTATTGCCCTGATTACAGACAAAATACGTCTTGGGATGTAAAAATCGTCATTATAGACAAATAAAACCACATTTTGATAAATTTACTAGGCAAAATGTACTCCCGCGTGATATAATATAGTATACATTCTATTGGTTTCAGGATGTATACTATATTTTTTATCAGATTAATCGTTGTTTAAATAACTGTAATCTGGGGGAGGTTTCAGCATGGACAAAATTAAAATATTAATGGCCGCATCAGAGGCAATACCTTATATGAAGACAGGTGGACTTGCTGACGTAGTGGGATCTTTACCAAAATATTTTGACAAGGACAGATATGACGTGAGAGTTATACTTCCGAAGTACAAATGTATGGATGATAAATTACTGCCACAGCTTAAGTTCGTCTGTCATTTTTATGTCAATCTCAACTGGCGCAGGCAGTATGTGGGGATTTTTACATCGCAGTATGATGGTGTGACATATTATTTTGTGGACAATGAGTTTTACTTTGCAGGAGATAAACCATACAACAATATATACGAGGATGTGGAGAAGTTTGCTTTCTTTTCAAAGGCGGTGCTTGAGGCTTTGCCGGTTATAGATTTTGCCCCGGATGTGATACATTGTAATGACTGGCAGACAGGACTCTTGCCGGTTTTTCTAAAGACTGTGTACGGCTCAGACAATTTCTATGCCGGTATAAAGACAGTCTTTACCATTCACAATATGAAGTTTCAAGGGCGTTGGAAGATTAAAGAGGTGGCTGATGTTACAGGACTTCCGGAGCACATTTTTAATTCAGGGGAGCTGGAGTTCTATGGTGAGGCTAATTATTTAAAGGGCGGCATAGTATATGCAGATGAGATTACGACTGTCAGTCCGACATATGCAGATGAAATCTGTACACCTGAGGGCGGAGAGGGCCTGGATGGCCTGATGCTTGAGCGGCGCAGGCATTTGAGAGGCATTGTAAACGGTATAGATTATGATGTCTTTAATCCTATGAAGGATACATATCTGGATAAGCATTTTTCTGTAAGGGAATTGAGTGGAAAGGTCGTTAATAAGCGTCAGCTGCAGGAGAAGTATGGTCTGGCTGTGGATAAGGATGTCATGCTGATTGGAATGGTTTCGCGTCTGACAAATCAGAAGGGCTTTGATCTGGTGGCATATGTGATGGAGGAGATGCTTTCCACCATGAATGTACAGTTTATAGTGCAGGGCACAGGAGAGCAGCAGTACGAGGAGATGTTTAATTATTTCCATGGCAGGTATCCGCAGAAGCTTGGAGTATATATTGGCTACTCAGAGGAAAATGCACATGAGATATATGCAGGCTGTGACGCATTTCTCATGCCGTCTCTTTTTGAGCCGTGCGGCTTGAGCCAGCTCATGTCTATGCGATATGGTACGCTGCCTATAGTCAGGGAGACCGGTGGTCTTAAGGACACTGTAGTGCCGTACAATGAGTATGAGAATACTGGCGATGGCTTTTCCTTTGCCAATTATAATGCGCATGATATGCTGCATGTCATCAAATATGCTCTTGATGTGTTTGAAAACCATAAGGACAGATGGCAGGAGATGATGCAGCGCGCCATGAGGCATGACTTCTCATGGAAGGCATCTGCGAAAGAGTATGAGAAGCTTTACGACATGCTGCTTGGCAACTAGTACATCGCTCTGCAAATAACAGGCCAATAACTTTCATGAATTTCCAACTATGTTCTTAGAAAGTAAAATACCGGATACATATCTATGATATGATATCCGGTATTTTGTGTTATCGGGTTATATGATTATCAGTAGACAGTGTCTGTTTTACTATCGTATATGTAATACCTTTCGCCGAGTACTTCCTCGTCGCGTACCTCTGTAGAGTTTACCTCACAGATGAATTCGCTTAGGTTGCAGACATCTATGTCGCTATCAAGTGGCATTACCAGAAACTCATGGATACTGCTTGGTATGAGCAGCATATTGCCGCCGAGCTTTTTTGCCAGCGAGCTTAGTACACCCGGGTAGAGTATGGCGGATGCACCATTTGTCTGCCTGCTGTTTGTAAGGATATACATAGGCAGGCTGTCAAAATCACAGACTGCGCGCATCTGGTTGGCATAGCCCGGACATTTTTTGGCAAGAAACTCTGCCATGTTGATTATTGAGCATGGAAGTATCCTTGGGGTATTTTGCATTGAGGCGCGGATTAGTGTTTCTGTATCTATGCCCCAGCGCGACAGAAGTGCATCTGTGACTGTAATGGTGCCAAATTCAGGCAGCTGCGCTCCTACATATACTTCAAATATGATGGCAAAATCCAGATATTTGATATAGGGCACGTCCTTTAGCTGCTTTTGGTTTTTGTCGTAGCTTATGAGCTGGAAAATTATTTTCTCCTTTACCTTGGAAAAATCATCACAGAAGCTTATGTCAAAATCTTCAGTTGGCTTGAAATCATTGTAGGTGGATAAAATTGCATCGAGAATAGAATCAATGGATACACCATCAAGATACCAATGGTAGTAAGGATTGAGATAAATAGTCGGTGCTATATTGAATTTGGGATTGATAATCACCAATCCGTCGTAGATCATCCCGTTGTTCTTTTTGACAGGATGGATGGTAAGCTTGAAATCATTGTCAAGTCTTGCGGTTATTTCTGTTTCTATAGTATGTAAAAACTCCGTGTATTTCATGAATCTCCTTGCGGAGCATAAAAATATCGGATCTCGTGGAAAAGTAAAACCCACGAAGCAGGGCGCTTCGTGGGTTTTACTCTATCATTGTTTGTTTAAGTTTGCAATATGTATTTTTGTACAATTTTTAGACTTCATTTTTGTGACATCATACAAAATATAGCTGCGTAATCTATTTTTAATCCGATTTGAGCCTCTGCCACAGTGTGTTGTACAAGGTGGCATCCTCGTCATTCAATGCTCTGTATACTTCACAGTTTTTGAGCATATCGGAAGGAGGATTAATCGCCTCATTTTCCTTCGTTTCTGCATCCTGGTTGTCGATGACAGACTGGATAGGTGATGCATAGTATACATATTCAAAGTTGAGCCGTGCCGGCTCATCACCGCAGATATAGTTCAAAAATTCCTGCGCACCCTCTTTATTCTTGCATGTCTTTGGAATGAACCATGAGTCAATCCAGAGGTTTGAGCCCTCTTTTGGTACGATATAGTCCAGGTTGTCATTTTCAGCCATGGCGGCAGCTGCTTCACCGGAGTAGCACACTGCGATTGCCGCATTTTCAGCAACCATCTCATCACAGGTTTCATCCACGTAGTAGGCGAGCACGTCACTGCTTTGTTTGTTCAGTATATCAAATGCTTCATCGAGCTTTGCTGTGTCTGTCTCGTTTATCGAGTATCCAAGTGTGCGAAGGGCGGGAGTAAAGGCATCACGGACAGAATTAATCATAATCATGTTGTCCTTGTATTTGCCGTTCCACAGGCAGTCCCAGGTATTTAGGTCTGATGCATCAGCCATCTTTTTATTGTATAGTATGCCGAGTGTGCCGTAGAAATAAGGCACAGTATACTCATGTGTCGGGTCAAAGGATGCGGACATGTCGATTATATCCTGATTTACATTTTGATAGTTTGGCATTGAGCTGTAGTCTATCTTGTTAACCTCACCCTCACTTATGAGCTTCTCGATGATGTAGTCAGAGGTGCAGATGACATCGTAATCGATGGCACCGGACTTGTACTTTGTGTACATTTCCTCAGGCTCCTCGTATTCCTCATATTTAATGGTGATTCCGGTTTCCTGCTCGAAGCTGTCGATTACTGATTCATCGATGTATTTACCGTAGTTTAGCACTGTTATGGCATTGTCATTGTTTGTGCCTCCGGCGCTTATGGTAAATACCGAAAAGCAGCCGATTACGAGTACTGCAACAATTGCGATGCTCACACTACGCTTTACGATGCGCAGCTTTTTAGCCCTTGCAGGCTTCTTTGATGAGCTGACAGGTATCTGGTTTGAGTTGATGTTTACCACAACCAAAAGCAGCAGTACTGTGAAGAAAAGTATGGTTGACAGAGCATACAGCTCCGGCTTTACACCCTTTTTTAGCTCTGTGTAGAGCATGGTTGAGAGCGTGTTTACTCCTGCACCCTTCGTAAAGTAGGTGATGGAGAAGTCATCGAGTGACATTGTGACCGCCATCATAAAGCCGGAGAACACTCCGGGGCTTATTTCAGGCCAGGTGACCTTGAAAAATGCATATAGAGGAGATGCGCCCAGGTCAAGTGCGGCCTCATAGGTGTATTTGTTGGTCTGCTTGAGCTTTGGAAGCACATTGAGTATCACATAAGGGATATTGAACGTGATGTGTGCGATAAGCACTGTCACAAAGCCCAGATTCATGAATTTTACAAACAAAAGCATCATTGAGATACCGGTCACGATATCTGCATTGAGCATCGGGATGTTTGTAGCGCCCAGATAGATTGTCTGGTTACGTTTCTTCATGGCGCTTATACCCATGGCTGCGAGAGTTCCTATTATTGTAGAAATCACAGCTGCAAGCAGCGTAATCTGTAGTGTTGTAGAAAATGCCGACATAATCCGCTCACTCTGAAAGCACTTTATGTACCAGTCGAGCGTGAAGCCTCCCCATTTAACCTTGGATTTGGAGTTGTTGAAGGAGAGTACTATTAATACAACGATAGGTAGATACAGAAACAAAAAAATCAGTCCCATATATACCCTTGATGCTATTTTTTTTACCATAATGCGCTCTGGTCTCCTTCCTTATCAAACAGATTGACGAGTGCCATGCTGATTAATACAAATACCATGAGTACGAGTGAGAGACCGCTTCCTGCGCCCCACTGCGAGCCATGGACGAAATCCTGTTCTATGATATTTCCGATGAGCAGGACCTTGCCGCCACCGAGTATCTGTGAGATGGCAAAGGATGTGAGTGATGGCACGAAAACCATTACGATTCCGCTTATGACACCTGAAACTGTAAGTGGCAGTATAATCTTGAAAAGTATTGTGACTTTGTTTGCACCGAGGTCAAGAGCCGCCTCAATCCAGTCGTTTTTGATTCTGGTCATGGAGTTGTATATAGGCAGCAGCATGAATGGCAGAAAGTCATAGACCATGCCAAGCACGACTGCTCCGGAGGTATTCATGATGTTGAAGCCCGGCAGTCCGAGAGTGGTGAGTATCGAGTTGATGACACCGTTTTTGGACAAAAGCTGCTTCCATGCGAGTATTCGAAGCATAAAGTTCATCCACATAGGAAGCATGAAAACAAATACTACAAAGCTTTGGTTTTTAATCTTTAAGCCGTTTAAAATCATCGCAAGCGGATAGGACAGCACCAGGCATATTATGGTGCATATGATTCCAAGCCGTAGGGATAAAAGCAGTGCCTTGATATTGGTGTGCTGTGCTATTGCAGCCACATATTCAAATGTGAAGCCTCCGTCAGAGCTCTTAAATGCATAGTACACAATCATGAAAAGCGGAAGTATGATAAATCCGATAATCCATATGAGGTACGGCCCTGCGAGCAGCTGTTTCTTTATTTTAGACATCTATCTCCACCGCCTTTTCATCTGAGGACTCAGGCTTGTGCATTACCTGGATATTAAATGGAATCACCTTGATACCCACATGACTGCCGACCTCTACATATTTGGTGGTGTGCACCATCCAGTCGTAGCCGTTAGCCTTTACCTCAAGCTCATAGTGCACTCCCTTGAAGATATTTGACACGACATCGCCCTGCATGTAGCCGTCCTCCGCAGGCACCAGCTCCACATCCTCCGGGCGGATGACTATATCTACAGGCGTGTTCTCACCAAAGCCCTCGTCCACACAAGGCATCTTTACACCGAGTATCTCGACAAGCTTATCCTTTATCATAACACCGTCGATGATATTACTGTGCCCGATAAAGTCAGCGACAAAGGCATTTTCAGGCTCATTGTAAATGTCCTCTGGTGTGCCAATCTGCTGGATATAGCCCTGATTCATGACTACGATGGTGTCAGACATTGTAAGCGCCTCCTCCTGGTCGTGTGTGACGTAGACGAAGGTGATACCGAGCTCATTTTTGAAGCGGATAAGCTCATACTGCATGCTCTGGCGCAGCTTTAAGTCGAGAGCGCCAAGCGGCTCGTCTAACAGCAGTACCTTAGGCTCGTTTACAATAGCTCTTGCAATAGCGATACGCTGCTGCTGGCCTCCGCTAAGAGAATCCACAGAGCGGTTTTCAAAGCCGTCGAGATTGACGAGCTTTAATGCATACTTTATTTTGTCATCTATGTAAGCCTTGCTTTTTTTCTTTATTTTAAGACCAAACGCGATGTTTTCAGCTATTGTCATATGAGGGAAAAGAGAGTATTTCTGGAAAACAGTGTTCAGATTTCTCTCGTTTGCAGGCACATTTGTGATGTCCTTTGAATCAAACATGATTTTTCCCTTGTCCGGTGTCTCAAAGCCACCGAGCATGCGAAGTGTGGTGGTCTTTCCGCAGCCTGATGGCCCAAGCAGCGTCAGAAACTCATTCTCCCTGATGTATAGATTTAAATCGTCGAGTACAACATTGCCGTTGTATGACTTTGTGATATCGATAAAATCAATTAATTTCTTTCCCATGGTGTAAACCTTTCTCATGTAATTATAGTACTGGTAGGACCTGTATGTTTATAATTTGCTGCTGTACCCACTAAAAATGCGGCAGGCAGTAATTACAGCCCTATAAAAGAGCTTCTGCAGGGGAAACGTCAGAAGCTTGGAGGATTGCTGACCCATATGAGCACGGCATCCTTTGAAGACTTATTTTCAATAAAATGCTTTTTACCGGCTTTAAAATAAAAGGACTCACCGGCCTTTACGGTGTGCACTTTGCCACCATAGCAAAGCTTCACCATGCCCTTTATTACATATCCAAACTCCTCACACTCCTGAGGCAGATATATTTCAGAACTGCCACCCGGATGAAGAGTGAGCCTGACAGGCTCCATGGAGCGGGTCTGTGCGTTTGGAATGATCCATTCCACCTTGCTGTTTTTTTCCTCGTCAATTTTCTCGAAATAGTCGTTTGCCTTGTATACAATCTGCTCAGGTTCCGAATCTGTAAAAAACTCCGCCGGTGTCATACCCAGGCACTGGATGATATCAAGCAGGGTGCCGACTGACGGTGAATTCTGATTTCGCTCGAGCTGGGAGATAAATCCCTTCGTCAGCTCAGCCCTGTCAGCTAGCTCCTGCTGGGTAAGTCCGTACTGGATACGAAGCTCCTTCATACGATGTCCGATATCCATGTTTACTTCCTTTTCTAATACATTTTATGTTATATTTACTGTAGGTTTAATAATAGATTTTTTGTTTACTAAAAATAAACCAACGAGATAATTTTAATATATTTTTTATAAATGTCAAGGGGATTTTTGTAATAAAAAAACACCTCATTCAGTTTTGAATGAGGTGTTTTTTATGTATGAAGCCGATAACCGGGATCGAACCGGTGGCCTACGCATTACGAGTGCGTCGCTCTACCTACTGAGCCATATCGGCAAGCTATATTATAGTATCAGATATAAGAGTGTATGTCAAATCAAAATTTTGAGGTGAAATTTTTAGAGAGATAATTATAGAAAGGTATTGACATTATAATGTATATAGTGTATATATAACACATAAACAGTTAATAAATACAGTACGGAGGTAGCATATGAGGCTGATGCAAAATTCAGGAGTGCCAATCTATCAGCAGATAGCTGACAGCTTCAAGACAGATATTTTGGCCGGCAGGTATGAGCAGGGGGAGTTCCTTCCGTCGATAAGAGGACTGGCGAAGGACCTGAAAATCAGCGTGATAACCACGATGAAGGCTTATGAACAGCTTGCAGATGAGGGACTCATCACAGCGGCACAGGGCAAGGGCTTTTATGTCAATGCACAGGACAGTGAGATGATAAAGGAGCAGCATTTGCGCAAGGTGGAGGAGTCGCTGACAGACGCGATAGCCGCGGCTGAGGTAGCCGGAATCTCGAACGACGAGCTTAAGGGAATGCTTGAGGCGTTACTTGATGTAGAATGACAGGAGTAGATTGGTTATGAGTATAATAAATATAGTGATGACAGCATTAGGTCAGCTATTAATGGAGTTTGTAACACAAATTATATCAAGATTTATTTAATATAATGATTATGGGTAGCTACAAACAAGGCAAAATTTAAGTAAGAATCAGTTCATATTTAATAAGGATATGAAAATGAGTCAGGAGGAATGAAAATGACAACAAAGAATGCAATTGAGGCAGCAAAAATCACAAAGAAGCTTAAAAACTTCACACTGGATGTGGAGAATTTCGCAATACCACAGGGCTTTGCGACAGCCTTAATCGGAGAAAACGGAGCAGGAAAGACAACACTTTTAAATATATTAGCAGGAATCAGGCTTGACTATAAAGGTGAAATCACATACTTTGGACAGTATTCCGACAAACAGAAGGAAAACTCGGGAGATATTAAAAACCGCATAGGCTACACAGGTCCGGGCAAGTATTATCTGCCACAGTGGACAGTTAAGGATATCGAGGAAATCAGCAAGCTGATGTTTGATGATTTTTCAGCAGATGATTTTCACAGATATTGTGAGGAGCTTGCAATATTTTCACATGGCAGCATTGATATGAAGAAGGCCAACAATTCATTTTCGGATGGTATGAAGATGAAGCTCATGCTGGCAGGGGTCATGGCGCGAAAGACAGACCTTCTTTTGCTGGATGAGCCGGCATCGCCGCTTGATCCGCTTATGAGAGATAAGCTATGCCAGATGATTGGTGAGTATATCCATGAGGGCAACGGACAGCGCAGCGTATTTTTCTCTACGCACAATATCTCTGATATGGAAAATATCACCGATTATGCCATTATTATGGAAAACGGACAGATTGTGGAGCAGGGCTTTGTTGAGGATTTGAAGGAAAAATATATCCTAATTAAAGGAGATGCAGCAGATACAGAGGCTGCCGGTAAGGTGCTTTATTCAATGACCAAAAATCCGTATGGCTTCGAGGGCATATGCTTGGCGGAAAACATAGATAAGCTTGCAGGATTTAATGTGACAAAGGAGATTCCGACACTTTACCAGATAAGCGTTGCGGTCATGAAAAATAACACAAAGATTGTGATGCGCTAGTGCGGGGTGAGGTGTTATGGAAAATAAGTCAGGAAGTATGAATGAAAAAAAGGTTTCACAAAAACATGTGGTTTTAACATACATCAGAGATTACCGTGTTATGACAAATTTTAAGTATCGTCTGATAACAAATATACTGATTCCGCTGTTGGCAATTCTGACATCAATGCTTATTGCCGGTTCAAAAACAGTCTGGGTATGGATAGGAGTTGTAGTAATTATTTATGATTTTTATATGATGTGCGAGGTGGTGCAGGATTATTTCTGTTTCGGCTGTATGTGCAAGAAGAATGCATTTGGCATGCATTTTTTAAAGACAGGTTTTGATGGGGTAAAGCATTTTGAAAATGCAGTTCTTGTTGATATACTTGTCAGACCGATTCGTATCGGGATTACGGTACTCATCGCCACAATGCCGTTTATTGAATTCGGAATTAATATCTGGTCGGTGTTTGATGTCATCATGGTATCTTCAATTGTTTCGGTTGGCTCATTAAATATATTCAGATACATGGATATGGGAATGTATATTTATCTGCTGGCGCTTATATTTGTCTGCCCGGCAATTGTCGGTAGTATAGCTGTTTTGATTTATGGCGGTACACTGAAGTTTATTGCACCTTTACTTGCGGCAACGCTCGTTTGTGTGATTGCAGCGACATATTATCATATGGTGGTGCGTATCCGCAGATCATATGTTGATGAGTAGAGGTATTTTAAATTGAAAGTATATTTGAAAAGGAGAATATTATGCTTAAAGATATTAAATTAGGATTTAAATTATTGAAATATGGTTATAAACTGAAACTGAATGTGATTATGCTTGTATTCTTTGCAATATTCGGAATAGCATCAGAGATATTCAGCAAAGGAACCTCAATCATAGGCGGTGTATACTTTATGATGAGTGGTATGTTCACGTTTCAGCTTATTATGTCTATGGATGTATCTGAGCTTATCCAGTCCACATCGCTGAAAAAAAAGCTGCAGATATACATTCCGGTGCTTGCCAGCACAGTGATAAACCTGATTTTATTTACAATTTTTGTGGTGGAAAGAGTTGTTCTGATACAGATGGGAGTGGCAGATAAGACGCAGATTATCTATACGCTTTTTATGCTTGATGTTATTCTTCTTATAACTTATCTGTACACCAGCATATGCTATAAGTACTTTGTACTGGGCTTTATACTATTTATGGTTATGATCATGGCGGCATTTATGGCACTTGATAATTCGGCATTTATGGGATTTGCCGATACTATTGCAGCGCTTGGTCTGCCGGTGATTGCTTTGTTTGGTTATATTGCTATTTTTGTCGGCGGGGCACTTGAGATATTGATAGGAGAGCTACTTTACAAGAAGCCTTTGTCAGAATTCGCATTCAGGGGATTTTTCCGTGATGCAAAGTAGTGATGTTACTGTTCCCACATAACAGTGTGACAAACAACATAGTGATTTCAAAAAATAAGAAATATTTGTGTAAAAATATTGAAAAAATGATCGCTTTGTAGTATGTTATCATTGTCGGTGTAAAGCCGGCAATGAGACTAATTAACATATTATCAGGAGAAAAATATATTAAATGGATAGTGACAGTTATAGTAAACAACAGTTAGACGACTTGTTTATGGATATGATTGCCTACTATGATGGCGATCCAAAGAGAATCCAGCATTTCACCAAGGTGCACAGCTATGCAAGGCTTATCGGTATAGGAGAGGAGCTTGATGATGCCTCGCTCTTTATACTTGAGGCAGCGGCTTACACACACGATATCGGCATACGTGTAGCGGAGGAAAAGTATGGCAGGTGCGATGGAAAGCTTCAGGAGCAGGAGGGACCGATAATCGCCCAGAAGATGCTCTCACAGCTTGGCTTTGAGAATTACATAGTTGAAAGAATTTGTTTTCTCATAGGTCACCATCACACATATGACAATATAGATGGTCTTGATTATCAGATACTCGTTGAGGCTGATTTCCTCGTAAATCTGTATGAGGATGATGCGGGAAATCGTGCAATCGACAAGGCATATAAGCGCATATTCAAGACAGAAACAGGAAAAAAGATTTTTAGACTAATGTTCGGATATGAAGAAGAGGATTAGTATGAGCTGGGCCGGGAGGAGACTTCCGGCCCTTGTTCGTATTATGCAGCTTATATCAGAAATAGTAATTAATCAGAATAGTAAATATGCAGAAAAGAAAGAAATAATATAATATGGCAAACAAAATAAATTATCAAAAATTAATGGAAGATTTAATAAAAGAAAATTGCATGGACAATAACTGCACTCCACGTCTTTTGCTTCATAGCTGCTGTGGACCGTGCAGCACATACTGCATACAGACGCTCTCGGAGTATTTTAAGGTGACGGTATTTTATTACAATCCAAACATTTACCCGCCTAAGGAATATCACATGAGAGCACAGGAGCAGAAGCGTTTTATAGATGAGTTTCCGGTGAAAAATCCGGTTCACTTTGTGGAGGGTGTGTACGACACCAAGCGCTTTTACGATATGGCACGCGGCATGGAGGCTGTGCCTGAGGGCGGGGAGAGGTGCTTTAAGTGCTACAGGCTGCGTCTTGAGGAGAGTGCACAGTATGCAAGGGAGCATGGCTTTGATTTTTTTACTACGACACTTTCCATCAGCCCGTTGAAGAATGCCGAAAAGCTCAATGAGATAGGAAAAGACTTAGAAAGCCAATATGGAGTGCGATATCTTTTCTCTGATTTTAAGAAGAAAGAGGGCTATAAAAAGTCCACGGAGATATCAAAGCAGTATGATATGTACAGGCAGTACTACTGCGGCTGTGTATTTTCCAAGGAGCAGCGTGACAGAGAGATTGCAGCACGTGGGTGAAAATGTGGTTGCGTGACAGCAAAAATTATTATATAATTTAGCACAGTAAAGCGGCTGTTTAGAGCAGGCGGCGGTATCACATCTTATTTTTATACAATACATTGTGATACATGAAAATAAATCATCATTTAATAATCAAGGAGGAATCTCATGGCACAGTTATGGGGAGGACGTTTCACAAAGGAGACAGATCAGCTCGTTTATAATTTCAATGCGTCAATTTCATTTGATCAGAAGTTTTATAAAGAGGATATAGAGGGCAGCATCGCCCATGTCACGATGCTTGGAAAGCAGGGCATCATCTCACAGGCAGAGAGCAATGATATAGTGGCTTGCCTAAAGCAGATACTTAAGGAGGTAGAGTCAGGGGAGCTTGAAATCAGCTCAAAGTATGAGGATATCCACAGCTTCGTTGAGGCTACACTCATAGACAGGCTTGGTGACACAGGAAAGAAGCTTCACACAGGCCGAAGCAGAAACGATCAGGTAGCTCTTGACATGCGCCTTTTCACCAGAAAGACAGTGAAGGAGACTGATAATGAGCTTAAGGAGCTTTTAGCTGTTATCCTTAAGATTATGAAGGGAAACACACAGACTATCATGCCGGGCTTTACACATCTGCAGAAGGCCCAGCCAATCACTCTGGCTCACCATATGGGCGCATATTTTGAGATGTTTAAGAGAGACAGATCAAGACTGTGCGATATATATAAGAGAATGAACTATTGTCCGCTTGGCTCAGGAGCACTCGCAGGCACTACATATCCGCTTGATAGGGACTATACAGCACAGCTTCTGGATTTTTACGGACCGACACTTAACAGTATGGATGGTGTGTCAGACAGAGATTATCTGATTGAGTTTTTATCGGCTCTTTCAACTATCATGATGCATCTGTCACGTTTTTCTGAGGAAATCATCATATGGAATTCAAACGAGTACCAGTTTGTTGAGATTGACGATGCGTACAGCACAGGAAGTTCAATCATGCCACAGAAGAAAAATCCTGATATAGCAGAGCTTGTCAGAGGAAAGACAGGCCGTGTATACGGTGCGCTCATGTCGCTTCTAACCACCATGAAGGGTATTCCACTTGCGTACAACAAGGATATGCAGGAGGATAAGGAGCTGGCATTTGATGCATTCGACACTGCAAAGGGATGTATCGCACTTTTTACAGGAATGATTGATACAATGAAGTTTAACAAGGACGTGATGAGGAAGAGTGCAAACAATGGCTTTACAAATGCCACAGATGCAGCTGATTATCTCGTTAAAAAGGGTGTACCGTTTAGGGATGCACATGGTATTGTAGGAAGAATAGTGCTTTACTGCATAGACAAGGGCATTGCAATCGACGATATGAGCATTGACGAGCTCAAGGCTATCTCTCCGGTATTTGAGGAGGATGTATTTGATGCCATTTCAATGGAGACCTGTGTCAGCACAAGGTGTACAGTTGGAGCACCATCAAAGACATCAATGGACAAGGTAATTGCCGTTTACGACGAGTATATGAAGTCAAATTGGCAGGATGAAGTGTAGTTTTTGTGCATATTTTATAAAAAACAGGAAGAAAAATTATTAATTTAATATAGTTTTTTCCTTGTTTTTCATTAGAGTTTCAAGTAATATATTTCCTATAAAGACAGTTGTGCGCGACAGACGGACAAGAGATATTTGAAATAATAAACGTCTGACATAGTTATTTGATATTATTTTAATGTCAACGTATAACATGGTCGAAGAAAATCTAGAAGATAGGGAGATTAGAGTAATGAGTGAAAAGCTTAAAGTAGGTATCCTCGGTGGAACAGGAATGGTAGGACAGAGATTTATTTCTCTTTTAGAGAATCATCCATGGTTTGAGGTAACAACAATTGCTGCCAGCCCAAGAAGCGCAGGCAAGACATACGAGGACGCCGTTGGTGATAGATGGAAAATGGACACACCAATGCCTGAGGCAGTTAAGAAAATCATCGTAAAGAACGTCAATGAGGTAGAAGAGGTTGCTTCACAGGTTGACTTCGTATTCTCAGCCGTTGATATGTCAAAGGACGAGATCAAGAAGATCGAGGAGGACTACGCAAAGACAGAGACTCCTGTAGTTTCAAACAATAGTGCCCACAGATGGACACCTGATGTGCCAATGGTTGTACCTGAAATCAACCCACAGCACATGGAGGTTATCAAATATCAGAAGGAGCGTCTCGGTACAAAGAGAGGCTTCGTAGCAGTAAAGCCAAACTGCTCAATCCAGTCATATGCTCCGGTTCTTACAGCATGGAAAGAGTTTGAGCCATATGAGGTTGTTGCCACAACATATCAGGCAATTTCAGGTGCCGGAAAGACATTCAAGGACTGGCCTGAGATGGTTGGAAACATCATTCCATTCATCGGTGGAGAGGAAGAGAAATCTGAGAAAGAGCCACTTCGTCTCTGGGGATATGTGGATGATGAGAAGAAACAGATTGTTCCTGCAGAGTCACCGGTTATCACATGCCAGTGTATCCGTGTTCCTGTATTAAACGGACATACAGCAGCTGTATTTGTCAAGTTCAAAAAGAATCCTACAAAGGAGCAGCTCATCGAGGCACTCGAGAAGTTCAGCGGAGTACCACAGGAGCTTGGGCTTCCAAGCGCACCAAAGCAGTTCATCAGATACTGTGAAGAGGATAATCGTCCTCAGGTTGCACTTGATGTGGATTATGAGCATGGTATGGGAATCAATGTCGGACGTCTCAGAGAGGATACAGTCTATGACTGGAAGTTCGTCGGACTCTCACACAACACAGTACGTGGTGCAGCAGGTGGAGCAGTGCTTTGTGCAGAGCTTCTTAAGGCACAGGGTTACATCACAAAGAAGTAGAGTTAGCAATTCATTGGAAAATTTATTAAAGAGGGCGGATTTTCCGTTTGTGGGCTGTGGGCACTGGTGTAGCTCACAGTAGTATTCCTCAGAAAAAACATGAAGTTAGCCACGGGATTTTTCCCGGACAGGTTATGGCAGTTTGCAAGTCTAAATTGTTATTTGACATATTGGAAACCCGTGGCAGTTCATATTTTTTCTTCGGAACATACTGTGTACTCTCCGGTGAAGGCAGTGTATTGAACGGAAAATCCTCACTCTGTGATTTTAATTTGCAAAAGTCGAGTCCCTTAAAAGGGACTCTTTTTTTTAGTTTTGTTAGATTTATTATTCTCGGGTGGCTTAATTGTTACGCTTGAATTTATATTTTATCGTGGTAAAATAGAAAGGCTTAGAAGAATAATATTTAAGAGGTAGATATAAGTGAAGAATAATAAGTATGAAATTGATATGGTAAACGGTTCAATAATGGATAAGCTTATTTCATTTGCGTTGCCGCTTATGATTTCGGGCATTTTACAGTTAGCGTTTAATGCGGTGGATATTATTGTCGTGGGACAGTTTAGTGGCAGCAAATCACTTGCGGCTGTTGGCTCGACTACGGCACTTATCAATGTGTTTGTCAATCTGTTTATGGGTATATCGCTTGGTGCGAATGTGCTCGCTGCCCGATTTTATGCGGCAGGCAAGGATAAGGAGATGTCTAAGACGGTGCACACCGCTATTATGATTGCACTCATAAGTGGTATTGTGATGGGTGTGGTCGGTGTTATTTTTGCAAGGGGTGCGCTGGAAATTATGGGTACACCGGATGATGTCATAGGTCTTTCTACTATTTATATGAGGATTTATTTTTGCGGTATGCCGTTTTTTATGCTTTATAACTATGGTGCGGCAATTTTGCGTGCTGTCGGCGATACAAAGAGACCTCTTATCTTTTTGATTATTTCAGGTTGTATCAATGCACTGCTCAATCTGTTTTTTGTAATAGTGTGCAAACTGGGTGTTGCAGGTGTTGCAATCGGTACAATTGTTTCGCAGTTTGTATCCTGTGTGCTTGTATTATACTGTCTGAGCAAAGCAGATACCAGCTATAAGCTCTGTTTTAATAAGCTTGCGATTGATAAGGAATATATGCTTCAGATATTTCAGGTGGGAATTCCGGCCGGCATACAGAGCACAGTCATAAATATCTCAAATGCCATGCTTCAGTCATCAGTCAATTCCTTTGGCTCAATAGCCATGGCTGGATATACGGCGGCAAACAATATACTTGGCTTTTTGTATGTATCTGTCAACTCAATCACACAGGCCTGCATGAGCTTTACAAGCCAGAACTATGCGGTAGGAAAACAAAAGCGAATGGACAGGGTACTGATAGACTGTCTGTTTCTCACGACAGCGGTAGCACTTGTGATGGGAAGTGCTTCATACATATTTGGAACACAGATACTTGGCATATATACAAGTAATAGCGAGGTAATTAAATCAGGACTTGAGATTATTTCAATTACAACAATCCCATATTTCCTGTGTGGAATCATGGACCTTTTTCCGGGAGCACTAAGAGGAATGGGATACTCAACCGTACCTATGATACTTTCTATAATAGGAACAGTCGGAGTCAGAATCATCTGGATATATGGTCTGTTTCCAAGCCACAGGTCGCTGTTTTTCCTGTTTATATCATATCCCGGTTCATGGATAGCGACAATCATCATGCAGGTTATCTGCTATATGTTTGTCAGAAATAAAGTGAAAGCTACAATAGGAGCTCGGAAATTATAATTAAAATCTATTTGTATACGTGTTAAATTGTGATATAATATTTCAAGTTGATTATTTTGGAGTAATATTATGAAAGCAAAACACACAGATTTAGAGAAACTTGAGCAGCTCTATAAAGAGTCGGGTAACCAGCTCGTAGTGCTCTACGGAAGGAGAGGCTGTCAAAAGGAGGAGCTCATCGTGGCTCAGAGTGAGGATAGAAGGAGTATCATCGGCTTCTGCAACTGGGACAAGCCAATGATGACCATGGATGAATTATAGAGGAGCTTATGGGAAAATCACTGATAATAACAGAGAAGCCGTCCGTGGCACAGGAATTTGCGAAGGTGCTGCGGGTGAGCGGACGCAATGACGGTTATATAGAAAATGGAGAATATGTGATTTCATGGTGCGTGGGACATCTGGTCGGGCTGGTCTACCCTGAGTCCTACGACATGAAATACAAGAAATGGCGTCTTGAGGATCTGCCGTTTCTGCCAAAGGAATACAAATATGATGTGATAGACAGCGTGCGCAAGCAGTACAATATTGTGCACGCTCTTTTGCAGAGAGAGGACATTGACAGAGTCTACTGGGCAGGTGATGCCGGAAAAGAAGGACAGACCATCGAGGAGAATATCAGAAACTTTGGCGGTGTCAGGGAAGGCATGGAGGAGCTTCGAGTCTGGATAGATTCGCAGACCGAGGAGGAAATCCTAAGAGGCATAAAAGAGGCAAAGCCGATGAGTGCGTATGCAAACCTCGGAAAGAGCGGCATCATGCGTACCATCGAGGACTATGCGATGGGCATCAACTTTTCGCGTGTCATGTCGGTCAAATACGGCAATCTGCTAAACGATGCAGCGGGTACACGCTCGTACACGGCAATCGCGGTCGGACGAGTGATGACCTGTGTGCTTGGAATGGTAGTAATACGTGAGCGCGAAATCAGAAACTTTAAGGAGACTCCGTTTTACAGGGTAATCGGCAGGTTTACGGATGCCGGTGTAGAGGCAGAGTGGAAGGCTGTAGAAGGCTCAAGGTACTTTGAATCACCGCTTTTATACAAGGAAAACGGCTTCAAAGAGGAAAAAGATGCACTTGCTTTAATTGAAGAATTAAACGGCAAACAGGCGAAAGTTAAATCTATAGTTAAGAATATTGCTAAAAAAAGAGCACCGCTTCTTTTCAATCTGGCGGAGCTGCAGGCAGAGTGCTCAAAGAAGTTTAAAATCAGCCCTGATGAGACATTACAGGTGGCTCAGGATCTGTATGAAAAAAAGCTCACCACCTATCCTAGAACAGATGCCAGGGTGCTCTCAAGCGCTGTGGCAAAGGAGATTGGAAAAAATATAAGCAGGCTTAAAGGTTTTGAATCGACAGCAGACTTTGTGGAGCATATTATGCAAAAGAGGCTATATGCCAACATAGTTGATACGCAGTACACGGATGACAGCAAGGTAACAGACCACTATGCTATCATTCCGACAGGTCAGCTTACAGAGCTTTCGGGGCTTACATCGCTTCAAAGAGCAGTATTTGAGCTGATTGTCAGGCGTTTCCTTAGTATTTTTTATCCACCGGCAGAGTATGAGAATGTGAAGCTTGTCGTAGATGTGGATAAGGAAAGTTTTTTTGCATCATCAAAGGTACTAAAGAGCGAGGGCTATTTACAGGTGGCGAATCCGCCGAAAAAGAAGTCGTTTGAGGAATCAAACGCACGAATACTTGGTAAAAACAGTGAAACTGCAGATAGTACAGATGAAAACAGCACAGCAAACGGCAGCAATGATGAGATAGTCGTAAATCCCAAGGTGATGCTTGAGCTTGCCGATAAGCTAAAGGCGGGTGATGAGATAGCATGCCAAGGCTATAATATCAAGTTTGGTAAGACATCTCCGCCAAAGCGCTATACATCAGGCTCCATGGTGCTTGCCATGGAAAATGCAGGACAGCTTATCGAGGACGAGGAGCTTCGTGAGCAGATAAAGGGCTCAGGAATAGGCACCTCAGCAACGAGAGCGGAGATAATCCAGAAGCTTGTCCGTATAGGATATCTGAATCTGAACAAAAAGACACAGATACTCACACCTGAAAGCCTTGGTGAGATGGTATTTGAGGTCGTATACATGACAGTTCCGGCACTTCTTAATCCAAAGATGACAGCCAACTGGGAAAAGGGACTGGACGGAATTACAAGGGGCACGGTGGATTTCTGGGAATACAGGGGAAAGCTTGAGAGCTTTATCCGCAAAGAGACAGAAAAGATGATTGAGCAGAATCTGCGCCCTGAGATTGCAGACCGCATCAGTAGTTTTGCAGGCAAAAATGCCAGAGGTGCGGCGGCCAGACGAAAGATAGGTGTCAAGTGCCCGGTTTGCGGCGGTGAGATAGTGACCACACCGTTTGGCTACGGCTGTGCCAATTACAAAAATGATAAATCAGGATGTAATTTTAATATCGGACAGGTGGCAGGACTTGATATTCCTGAGGAACAGGTCAAAAAGCTGATTGAAGAAGGAATCACCGATACAATCCGTGGTTTTAAGTCGAAGAGCGGCAAGCGCTTTGATGCATGTCTAAAGCTTAACAAGGATGAACAGACGAACAAGGTATCAGCCACCTTTGATTTTGAAAACGTAAAGCCACAAAAGGTCGAGGGTATTGTATGTCCGGATTGCGGAGGCGATATATATGTATCGCCATACGGCTACCGATGTGCAAACTATAACAGACAGACAGAGGATGGCTGCCATTTCTTCGTTGGAAGGATAGCAGACAAGCAGCTGTCACAGGTACAGTTTTTAGAGCTCATGGCAAACGGCAGAACAGAGACGATAAAGGGCTTTAAATCAAAATCGGGAAAGCGCTTCAACGCATGCCTCGTCTTAAAGAAGGAGCCAGTCACAGAGGGAAGTGAGAAAATGCACACCGTTGTGGCATTTGACTTTGACAATGTGGAGGACGAAATCATAAAGGATGTTGTCTGTCCGCTTTGTGGTGGTCAGATAAAAAAGACATCGTTTGGCTATGGCTGTGTGAACTACAAGGGTGACGAGCCGGGAAGCTGCCGCTTTTCGGTGGGACAGATTGCGGGAAAGACAATCACAGCCGTAAACCTAAAGCAGCTTCTTAATGATAAAAAGACCGAGACCATACGAGGCTTTAAATCCAAAAGCGGGAAACGCTTCGATGCGTGCCTGGTGCTTAAGGAGGATGAAAATAAAAAGCTTTCTGTCCAGTTTGATTTTGACCATGTAGAGCCAAAGACAGTGAAGGATGTAGTATGTCCGAAGTGCGGAGGCAAAATCCAGGTGGCGCCGTTTGGCTTTGTATGCGAGAACAACAGACGTGATGATCCTGAGAGCTGCCGCTTTATGGTGGGCAAGGTCGCAAGCGTCAAGATAAAGGAATCAGTCCTTAAGGAGCTTCTGACAAAGAAAAAGACGGAAGTTATATCAGGATTTGTCTCAAAGACAGGCATGAAGTTTGACGCACCTCTAAAGCTCACCGAAGACGGAGATATAGCCTTTGATTTCCCCGAAAAACCAAAGCCAATCGAGACCAGTGTACTTTGTCCAAAGTGTGGCAGACCTCTCAAAAAGACACAGTGGAAATATGAGTGTGAGTGTGGCTTCAATGTTTGGCATACTGTGGCAAAGGTGGAGCTTTCAGAGGAAATTCTCACGGAGCTGTTTACCACAGGAAAGACCAAAAAGAAGGTCACAGGCTTCACCTCCAAGGCGGGAAATGTATTTGATACATGTCTTAAGTTTGAAAATGACCAGATATCATTTGATTTCGATAACCCGGGTGAGGAAGAAGTGCAGAGCGCGGCTGAAGTACATAACAATGCTGATGCACATAACAATGCCGATGCACAGAGCAATGCTGAAGTACAGAGCACGGCAGATGATGCACCGGATAAGACAACCATGAATAATACAACCATGGATGAGATGGGAATCCCAGAGGAATTTCTGGCTGGTCTTGATATGGCAGCTGATAGTGCACAGGCAGATGATGTGTCGGAGGCGGCACTTGCGGCGGCGCATGAGCTGTTCGGTGAGTAGCTCTGCCTATAATTAATTATTAAATCTATAATTAATATGATTTTTTATATTTATGTTTAATGCTTATATTTAAGTTTAAATATTAAAATGACAGTTAAAAAATAGTCAATAATTTTCACATAATAAATAAAAGAAAGGACATAGAAAATGGAAAACGCTAAAATAACAAACCTCTATAATCTGGATGAAACAATCGCAAAGGAGTATTTATCGCAGTTCACTTATCCATGGGAGGCACTTGCCGGAATAAGTGATTTCATCAAGGAGCTCGGACCAACACTCGACCCTGAAATCTATGAGAAAAGAGGAGAGGATATCTGGGTGGCAAAGAGCGCAACAGTATTTGACAGCGCATATCTGCACGGTCCGCTCATCATCTGTGAGGACGCAGAAATCAGACAGTGTGCTTTTATCCGTGGCAGTGCAATCGTAGGAAAGGGCTCAGTAGTGGGAAATTCCACAGAGCTTAAAAATGTAATCATCTTTAATTCAGTACAGGTGCCTCATTACAACTATGTAGGAGATTCAATCCTGGGCTACAAATCACATATGGGCGCAGGCTCTATTACATCAAATGTAAAGAGTGACAAGACTCTTGTAGTCGTAAAGGATGTTTACGACACAAAAGAGGAGATCGAAACCGGCCGCAAGAAATTCGGCGCTATGCTCGGTGACCATGTGGAGGTGGGCTGCAACTCTGTGCTCAATCCGGGAACAGTAATAGGAAGAAATTCAAACATTTATCCGCTTTCAAGAGTACGCGGAGTCATTCCTGCGAACCACATTTTCAAGGACAAGGACAACGTAGTTCTTAAAAAATAGTAATGTTGTTTGAAAAAATATTGTATTTTTGTTGTTTTTTGTCGATGATACTCTAGACTTATGACAAAAAATATGAGAAAATAAATTGGGTATGTTAAAACCATAACGAAAGGAGTCTTAAGATGATTTACACTAAGGAAGTTGAAAACATGTGTCCTGTAGCTAAGGGCGCAAAACATGAGCCAGCTCCTATCCCAGAAGAAGGAAAATGGGTTCATTCTAAGAAAATTGAGGACATTTCAGGATTTACACACGGTGTAGGCTGGTGTGCACCACAGCAGGGTGCCTGCAAGCTCTCACTCAATGTAAAGAATGGAGTAATTGAAGAGGCATTAGTTGAGACTATCGGATGCTCAGGAATGACACACTCTGCAGCTATGGCAGCAGAAATCTTACAGGGTAAGACAATTCTTGAGGCATTAAACACAGACTTAGTTTGTGATGCCATCAATACAGCTATGAGAGAGTTATTCTTACAGATCGTTTACGGTCGTACACAGTCTGCATTCTCTGATGATGGACTTGCTGTTGGAGCAGGACTTGAGGATTTAGGAAAGGGACTTCGCTCACAGGTTGGTACAATGTACGCAACAAAGGCAAAGGGAGTTCGTTACCTTGAGATGGCTGAGGGCTATGTAACAGGAATCGCTCTTGACAAGAACGATGAAGTAATTGGATACCAGTTCGTTTCTCTTGGAAAAATGACAGATTTTATCAAAAAGGGTGATGACGCTAACACAGCTTGGGAGAAAGCTTCAGGATCATACGGTCGTGTAACTCCAGAGCAGGGTGCTGTTAAGATCATCGATCCAAGACAGGAATAAGAGGAAAGGAGAACGACAATGGCATTATTTGAATCATATGAAAGAAGAATAGACCAGATCAATGCTGTACTTAACAGCTATGGTATCAGCTCAATCGAAGAAGCTGAAAAGATTACAAAGGACGCTGGACTTGATGTTTACGATCAGGTAAAGAAAATCCAGCCAATCTGTTTCGAGA
>ERZ773158.151-NODE-151-length-93213-cov-11.342204_pt1 | contig 93213 bp, 85 predicted proteins | sample MGYA00511918_ERZ773158 | MGnify/ENA primary metagenome ERZ773158 (study PRJEB29015, sample SAMEA2737876) | human gut metagenome | biome: human gut; feature: human-associated habitat; material: faeces | place: China | collected 2012 ...
GCACTGACTATTGATATTGGAGAAATAGAAGCAGAGATTTCTAAAATGATGGATATGATTGCTTCTCCTATCACTACAATACCTGGAATCGGACGTAATATGGGAGCTATGATTATCTCGGAAATTGGCGATTTCAGCCGCTTTTCTTCTCCAGATAAGATTTTAGCTTATGCAGGCTTTTCTCCCTCTATCTACCAATCCGGTAAACTTGATAACTGCTATGCTCATATGGAAAAACGTGGTTCACGCTATTTGCGTTACGCATTGTTTCATGCTGCGAAACTTGTATGCCATTGGGACAAAACTTTTGCAGATTACTTAGCGAAAAAACGTGCTGAAGGTAAGCATTACTATGTTGCTATATCTCATGCCGTAAAGAAATTGGTTAGGGTGATTTTCCACATTGAGAAAACAAAGCAGGCTTTTCTGAAAGCTTCTTGACTTTACTTAATTTGATACTGTCTTTGAAAGCACCGTAAACGATGCTTTATTTGTCATGCGTTTTTTCAACTAACCTAATAAAAATTCAATGTATCTATTTAGTTTAAGTTTTTTATCTTTACCCCCTTGACTTTTTATAGTTAGTCTTAAAAATATTTATTTTGACCACCCTTCCCCCGCCCAGTCTTGAATGGTCACAGGCTACTAAGCGCATCAAGCAAAATTGTAAGCTATACGGCAATATAGCTATAAAAAATGCGCCCTTGCTTTTATAATCAGCAAAGGCGCAAGTTGCTCTTCTGATAGTATACAGGAAAAGCTCTAACAAAATTATAATTGTTTAGAACTTTTTCTTACCTACAAATAGTATACTATATAAATTGTTTTAACGCAATATATATTCCTATTTATTATTAAATTCGATTAGAAGATTTTTCTTTTAACCATAAAAACAGTATCGGCAGCACCAAAAGCGTAAATACCGTCGACGTTATCATACCGCCGATAATAACCCACGCCATGCTCACGCGCGTCTCCGAGCCTGCGCTCAGCGACAGCGCTGTCGGCAGCATGCCCACCACCATCGTCAGTGCTGTCATAAAGATAGGCTTCAGACGAGTTTTGCCTGCTTCGATTACCGCAGCCTTCGCCGTCATGCCTTCATGCATCAGCGTCAGCGTATAGTCCAAAAGCAACGTGCCATTTTTCGCTACCAGGCCGTCCATAACCAAGATGCCGATAAGTGAATACAGATTGATTGTATTATGCGTCAGCAGCAAACAGAAGATGGCACCGATAATGCCCAGCGGCAGCGAAAACATACGGATGAACGGAGTAAATACCGATTCATAGAGCACTGCCAGCAGCAGATAAATCAACAGAAGTGACAGCGACAATGCCATAGCCATTTCGGCAAAGGAATCGTTCATCGTGGTCGCCTGACCGGAAAAAGCATAGCTGCTCTTAAGACCTGCGGCATCGAGCTTCTGCGTCAGCTCCTTAACTACCTCATTCAGCGGTCTGTCCGTCAGATTACACTGGATGTTGATAATGCGCTCCTTGTTCACTCGACGAATCGTAATCGGGCCTACGCCCTCTTCTACGTCGGCAAGGTCGCCAAGAAAGACGCTTCCTCTGCCTGTCTGCACCGGAATAGCGCGCACGTCTTCAATATCATAGCCACTGCCACCGGCAAAGCGTACTGCAATATCGGTGTCATTGCCATGGTTTTGCACATCGTTCGCCAGAACGCCGGCACTGCGTCCGCCGATAGCGGCGTTAAAGGACTGCGCCACATCATTGACTGTCGCGTGATAATATTTCAGCTTGTCGCGGTCTACCGTCACCTTCAGCTCCGGCATGCCTTTAACATAGGAATTTTTGATATCCTTCAGGCCTGCTGTCGAAGCAAAAATCTGCTCTACCTTTGCGTAATCAGCCACGAGCTGGTCCATATCGCTGCCCTTAAGCTCCACCTGTACCGGCGAGCGCACAAGGTTGCGACCGCCCGAAACACCGGTAACGGATGACTGAATCTCATTGACGCGCACCTTGATTTCGCCAAGATTCTGCTTAGCAAAGCTGCGGATGCCCTGTGCTACCTGCCAGACATCCTTACTTCGCTCATCGCTGCTTTTGAGCGCGATAACCAGCTTGCCCATGCTCTGTGTTGTTGTTACATTAGTCATATAATGCTCGATTTCCGGCACCTTGGCCAAATAATCCTCAAACAGCAGCAAGGCCTCGTTGGTTTGGTCGGCGTTAAAGCCTGTAGGCAGCTCAATATTCACCTGAATCGCGCTTTCATCGGTACGCGGCATGTATTCCGAGCCAACTATACCGAGCGGCACCAGCGCCACTGCCACCGCGAAGGCTGCCAGCACTCCCAGCACCAGCTTCTTCGGCTTTTCTATGCATTTGCGCAGCAGAACATCATATTTGGCGATTGTCTGCGCTTCCAAAGCATCCAGCCTGCTCCACAGCTTGCCCTTAGGCTCCTCCACGCCGTTTTTATAAAAGCGCGAAGCCAGCATCGGTGTCAGCGTAAAGGATACAACAAGTGACATCAATGTAGCAAAAACAATCGTCATGCCAAACTGCTTGAAGAACTGTCCTGTCGCACTTTGCATAAAGGCAATCGGCAAAAATACCACCACATCGCAAAGCGTCATAGCGATTGCCGCCATACCAATCTCATTACGTCCTTCCTCCGCTGCTACATCGGCACTTTTGCCCATCGCCAGAAAGCGATGGATATTCTCCAACACAACAATGGAGTCATCGACAAGAATACCGATACACAGCGCCATACCCATAAGTGACATCATATTGAAGGTAAAGCCTGCCAGATACATAAGGAAGAAGGTTGCAATCAGCGAGGTAGGAATGGCAATCATAACTGCCATAGAGGACTTCCAGCCACGCAGGAACAGATACAAAACAAGTCCTGTAGTAACAAGTCCTTCGAGCAGCGTTTTTAGCGTGTTGCTTAGGGAATCGCGCACGAAATGCGACTGGTCATAAACAACTGTGAAAACGTAGTCCGGATAATCCTTACGCAGCGTTTCCAGCTGCTGCAGCACGCCGTCTGCTGTGTCGACGATATTGGCACCGCTGGCCTTATAAACCTCCAGCGATACCGCCTCATTGCCGTCAACACGGCTGTAGGCCACGGCACGCTTATCCTTGGCCTGCACGTTAGCCACCTGCCCCAGCTCGATATATCTGCCGCCTGCACCCTTAAGCTGCAGATGCTGAATCTCCTCCGGAGCCTTATACTGCGCCTGCAGACGCACGGTTTTTTCCAAAGCATCGGTATAGACGGAGCCGGAAGAAACAATAACGTTTTCCTTGCGCACCGCTGTAATAATATCCTGCAGCGTCAGTCCGTAATAATTGAGCTTATCCTTGTCAACCTCGATTGCGATTTCCTTGGCACGTCCGCCGGTAACGTCAACATCGGCTACACCGGCTGCCTGCTGCAAGCGCTCCTTAAAGCTGCTGTCTGCCAAGGCAAAAATATCGTCCAGGTTATCCTTAGACGTTGCTGCAATCTGGATAATCGGATATTCTTCGGATGAACGCTTGAGCACTGCAGGCTCATCAATATCCTCCGGCAGATTTTTGCGGATACGGCTGACTTTTTTTGTTGCCTCGATAGCCACCATATCAGCATCAGCCTGACTGTCCAGCTCGACAAAAATCTCCGCACGTCCGGGACGTGTAGCGGAACGCACCTGTTTAAAGTGCGAAATTGAGGACAGCTCGTCCTCAATCGGCTTCGTCACCTGTTGTTCAACGGATTCCGTACTGGCGCCCGGATAGTTGACAATGACGCTGATAAATTTAGAGTCTACGTCCGGCAACAGCTCCACACCAATGCGAAAGAAGCTGATAAGACCGAGGACGCAGACTAATATGTAAATCATGCAGATACCGATAGGCCGTTTAATAGAAAAGCGCGTAATATTCATTACTTCGCCTCCTCCTTGGCCACCTCAACCACCATGCCATCACGCAGACGCGCAAGATTATCAAGGATAACCGTTTCGCCTATCTTCACACCCTGCACTATTTCAATGCTTTCATTATTACTTGCACCGGTAGTAACAGGCTTTTTCAGAGCTTTATTACCCTTGCCCAGCACATAGACAAAATATTTGCCATCCCGTTCGAGAACGGCATTTTTAGGTAAATATATAGTGGATGGCTTTTGCAGAAAACGCAATTCACCTTTGGCAAACAAGCCTGCCTTTACATTGGAGCCAGGCTCATCCAGCCTGATGCGGAGGGTAAACTTGTTTGTTTCCCTGCTTCTTACAGGGCTCACATAAACAACAGTACCCCGGCATATTTCGCCAATCGCCTCCAGCTTCAGCTCAACCTGCGTGCCAACGGTCACAGAAGCAGCCTCGGCCTCTGTAATATCGCAGTCCACTGTAAAACCACTGTCATCCAAAAGGGTAAGCAGCCTGCTCCCTGCAGGCGCATAGCCACCCACTTCTGCATCGCGGTAGGTAATAATACCTGCGCGTGGTGCCTTAAAAATCAGATCGTGATACTTGTTTTGCGCAATAATGTACTCCTGCTCGCGTCTGGCAGCAATCTGCTCCTGACGGTAAACCTGCGACGGTGTGCCATCATAGCTTTCCTGCTGCGCCAAAGCATCGTACTGCGCCTTTTTATTAGCCAGCGTCTGCTCCATACTGTCCAGCTCGGACTTGGAAACAGCGCCCTGCGCATAAAGCTTACGGTAACGCTCTGCGTTGACCTGCGCCAGCTTATAGTCTGCCTCATAACGGATCAGACTGGTGTTATAGCTCACATCCGTAGTTGCCGCATTGGCTCCGGCCTCGGCATAGCGTGCCTTGGCCTTGAGCATTTCGGCGCGGGCATCATCAAGATGCTGCACCAGCAGAATATCTCCTGCCTGCACCTTGCTGCCCAAATCCACATTAATCTCATCGACGATGCCGGCATACTTGTTGATGATATCAATCTGTGCCTTGGCCTTGAGCTGTCCAAAAAGATTAATGCTTTTATACAATGGTCGTCTGCTTACTGTCTGCGTGTGCACAATAGGTTTCATTACTGCTTTTTTTGACGTAGACTGGTTGGAGAGATGCCTGAGGCCCAGTGTCAAAGTAATGCCTATCACACAGATAGCAAGCAGACTAAGGAGTTTGTGTTGTAATATATAGTTTTTTGCCTGAGTAAAATCGGGGCGCAGCATTATTTTGTTGCTGCTTGGGCATCAGCAGCTACTGCCTGCTGGCAGATTTCCAGCATAGCCTCGGCGAAGCTGCCTGCGGGAACAGGAACAAACTTCAGCTCTTTGGCCTGATGGCTCAGCAGAGTTTTCTTGCTGCCATAAACATCCATTACCTCTACGCCGTAGGTTTTATCCTGCAGATTAAAGGTCATGACGATTTCACAGTACTGCACCTTCTCTTTTTTAGTCAGAGAAGCCTTGTATTTTTCATTGAGCTTTTTCAGCATATCCTTATCGGTAAAAACGGTTTTTGTCAGCACGGAAATAATATTTTTATCGGGCAGGCCGTTAGTAACCTTGCTGAAGGTCAGGGAATCCATATCGTAAGCATAAATACCTACGTTATTTTCTACAACGATAGACCAACGTGCCTGCTCCTGTTCTTCTTCGCTCGGTTTAGGCATCATGCTGATTTCCCAGTTCATACCCTCCTGAGTTGCAGGCTTCTTGTCTGCATCCGCAGCAAAAGCGGTTGCACAGCAAAATAAAGTCATCAATAAAATAAGCAATTTTTTCATAAAAGCTCCACTCCTTTGTATGCTAATATATCTATTAGTATACTATACTCTTATCTTTAATTCAAATTTCTTACAATACGAATTATATTTTCTTTAGACAGCTTCTGCAGCGTGTAATAATTGGCCTGCATAGCGGCGGCAACCTTCTTTGCCAGGCCCAGCTTGATAAAATCGCTTTCCGTATCAATAACCACCGAGGTAATTTTAGCCTTAGCGATTTTTTCGGCAATACTTATCGCTGCAGCTACAGGATCCTTTTCACCCTCATGCACGGCATTCGCGCGTCCGTCGGTTACGACAATCAGAATCGGCTCCAGCTCGCTGTCACGCTTGTTCAGCATGGCCAGCGTCTGCAGCGACAGCGCCAGTCCATCTGCCAGCGGTGTTTTGCCGCCGGTCGGCATTTCTGCCAGACGCTTCTGCGCCAGGTCCACGCTGCGGGTAATCGGCAGCAGCATATCCGCCTTATCACGACGGAAAGCAATCATGCCTACGCGGTCACGCTTTTGGTACGCCTCCTGCAGCATGTAGAAGATGGCACCCTTAACGGCGCGCATACGCTCACGTGCACCCATGGAGCCGCTGGCATCCACTGCAAACAGGAAGGTATTGCCGATGCGTTTTTCGCGCACCTTCTGGCGTAAATCCTCCTCCTTGATGTTCAGCGCACAGCCGTTATCCTCTCGCAGACGCTGATAGGGCGCTGCCGCGCGGATAGTAGCGTCAAATGCCAGGTCTGTTACCTTGCTCTTGGGCTGTTCGGCACGCACGTAACGTCCCTGCTTCAGGTCGGTCTTGGTCACGCTGCGCTTGCCGCTGCCGCGGCGCACATTGCGGTCCTTGCCCAAATCCAGCAGCATCTTCGGCAGACGGAAGCTTTTGTCGATATCGGCAAGCTGCTCCTCGGGTGCCAGATTGCTGTTATTGCGCTCCTGCTGCTGCTCGTCCTCGTCGCTTTCGTCGTCCTCATCCTCATCGTCGGAAGCATCGTCATCTTCGTCATCATCGCCGTTATCCAATGGCGGTGATGGCGGCAGCTGGTTATCTTCGTCGTCTTCGTTGTCCTCGTCGTTATTATCATCGTCAGGATTATCTTCGTTATCCTGCTCGTTTTCATCTTCGTTTTGGTTATCGTCCTGCTGCTCCTGCTCCTCGGGCTGTTGCTCGGGTGGCTTGCGCATACGGTGCGGCAGCACGAACTGCGCTGCCTCCTCCACATCCTTCGGCAGCACATAGGCGCGATCAGCCAACGCAGCGATAGCGCGCGCAGCCTCCAGCAGATAAATTTCCGCACGATGACCGGCACAAAAAGCCTGCGAGCACAGCTGAGCGGCAAGCATCAGCATCGCATCGCTCACCTCAACCTGCGGCAGCAGCTCACGCACTGCCTGCACCTTCGCTGCCAGGGCAGCGGTTTCTTCCGCATACTGCTCACAAAACGCAAGTGTATTGTTACTATATGCTAAGGCACGTTGGATAACCTCCACGCGCTGACCGATATCCTGCAGTGCCTGCATATCTGCGTACATGCCGAAACGATCCAGAATATGTCCGGGCAGAGTGCCCTCCTCAGGATTCATCGTAGCAATAACGGTCGTGCGCACCTCATGGCTGCAGCTGATACCGTCACGCTCTACATTGTTGATGCCTGCGCTGTTAGCATCCAATGCCGCAGTCAGCAGCTCCTGACGCAGCAGATTAGCTTCATCAATATAAAGAATATTATCCGTAGCACGTGCCAGAATGCCCGGTGAAAAGCGTTTTTCGCCCAGGCTTACGGCAGCCTCCAGATCAATGCTGCCAAAAAGCATATCCTCTGTTACGTTCAGCGGCAACGTCAGCATCCTTTGCGCACCAATCAAACTCTGCACACTGCGCGCCAGTACGGATTTTGCCGTACCCTTGGCACCGCCTATGAGCAGACCGCCTGCCCTGCGGTTGACTAAAGCAATCAGCAAGGCCTTTTTAGCCTCCTCCTGCCCCACCACCGCAGTAAAGGGATAGAGATTATTTTTAAGCATAGTCAACGCTCCTTAGGCTTCGGCAGCCAAAAAGCTTTCTACCTTATTCCAATCCAGCTCGCCCTCTTCAAACGGACGGCGGCGCATACGGTGCGGCAGCACTAGCTTAGCTGCTTCCTTCAGGTCATCCAGGTTAGCCTGCTTGCGACCGTTGAAGGCAGCCAAAGTCAGCGCTGTCTTGATCACAGTAATATCCGCACGGTGACCGTCTACGCCCAGCTCAACAGAAAGCTTGGCCACAGTTTCCAACAGCTTGTCATCAATAGTTACCTCCGGCAGCAGCTTGCCGGCAGCGATAATTTTTTCCGCCAGCTCCTCCTGCGCTTCCTTGTAACCTGTAATGAAGCTTTCAGCATCGTTTTCATACGCCAGACGGCGTTTGATTACCTCTACGCGCTGCAGCGGGTCATGCTCGCCGGTCACAACAACGCTCAAACCAAAGCGGTCCAAAAGCTGCGGGCGAATGTCACCCTCTTCGGGGTTCATAGTGCCTACCAGCACAAAGCGTGCGGGGTGGGAATAGGAAACGCCCTCGCGCTCAACGGTGTTTACGCCCATAGCAGCGGCGTCCAGCAGAACGTCTACAACGTGGTCATCCAGCAGATTGATTTCGTCTACATATAAAATATTGCGGTTAGCCTGCGCCAAAATACCGGGTTCAAACTTTTTCTCGCCATGCTTAATCGCATGCTCAATATCCAATGTACCGACAACGCGGTCCTCTGTAGCACTTACAGGCAACTCAACCACGCGCATATTGATGGTTTCCTCCGGCAAGGTGCCTTCTGCCTGCAGCTTGGCAGTACAGTCATCACACAGCTGGCTGCTGTGCGGGTCACAGTGGAAGCGACAGCCGTGCACAGCCGCCATCGGCGGCAGCAGCTCGGCGAGAGCGCGTACAGCAGTAGATTTTGCCGTGCCCTTTTCACCTTTAATCAAAACACCACCCAAGGCCGGGTTAATAACATTCAAAATCAGGGACAGCTTCATTTCCTCCTGTCCTACAATCGCAGTAAAAGGATATACAGCAGTACGTTTCATTTATATTCCTCCGTTTATTAAAAAGAGCTATCAATAAAATATGTATCTAATTATACAGTGTCTACTAGGTATACACGCAAGCGGTTTAGTGAAAAAGTTATAAGAAAATTAAAAACCGACCAACTAAAACCAGATTTTGCTTCTGATTTTAGTCAGACGGTTGCTTAACTAATTTAAAAACATCTTATCTTCTCACATATCTTTGCTTAGAGCTTTTAGGCTTATCCGGCAGCGTCAAAGCAATTTTGCCGTCATCAATCAACGGCTGCACAATTTTGGACATGGAATAATAGCGCGAAAAGCCCAGAAAATCAATAATTTCCTGTCTGGAGCGCGGCACTGCGCAAAACTCTATCAAGCGTTCTTCTATGCTATATGCCTGCTGTCCATTGTATTGCTCCTGCTCCTCCTGCACACTGCTGACAGTTGCATAAGGTGCATCATAAACCTGAGCAATTTTGCTCTTGAAAGTAACTACAAATTCGCCATGGCGGATACAAAAAGCCGGCGGTGGCAGCTGCGCCTTCTGCAGCTCGTGATAAATAGTCGGAATGCCGCTGTAACGGTTTTCCGTAACCTGCAGCAGCTCCAAAATATTTGCCAAAGCACTGTTACGTTTATCCGGACGCACTTTACCTAATGAATCAATCGTCAGCTTGCCATATAAGCCACCGCTAGAAATAATCTCTAATCGGTTGCGGTAGATTTCCAGACGCACAGGCACATTTTCCGAATGAATACTGTAATCGCGATGTACCAATGCATTAAGAATCGCCTCACGCACTGCCTTCAGCGGATATTCATCCCTGTCCGCACGCTTGCCCTTATCATCTATAATCGTACTGTGGCGGCTGTTGCGGTTCACAAAATCAACCGCCTCGTCTACCATTTCATCTATCGTGCCGGTAATACGCTCATTATCAATAAAGCGCTCTCCCTGTAATCCCGGCTCGCCCATTTCATTCCCCGGCAAAGCAACTGCCGTAATGCACAGCTGCGGAAAAGCTCCCTGCGGATATTTAGAAAAACACAGCTCGCCTGCCAGCGTCGGCTGTCCGTTTACCATAACACCCATCAGCTCCAAAATATCTTCATCACTTACATGCTTAGCCAAATTTTTGCGGTCTTTTTTTACTGCCTGCAAAAAGCAAGCCAGCTTTTCTTCATCAAAAAAGCTTCTACGTGCACCCGTTGCTTCGCGAATATCGTCTCGGATACGCTTGCGGAAGGCATCATAGCTATAAATTTCATATTCACTCATCGGTTCATCAGCATCGCCCACACGTATATAAGCGCCTTTCAATCTACCTGTACCACGATAAAAACACGGTCTTTCTGCGACATCAAGCCCCGGAATTTCTGCCGAAACTACAACCTTGTCATCTATTTCGCAAACAGTAAATAAAGCACGCACACACGGAGACATCTGATTGCACTGTTCCGTTACCTTTTTCTGCAAATCCTGCGCATCATAAACGCCGACAACATCAAAGCCTTTTCTTTCATCTATGCCGAACACGATAACGCCGCCCTCGTCCTGATTGGCAAAGCTCGACAATGTATCGTATAAACGTGTAGGACAGCCCTTGTTGGCAGCTTTTAGCTCAACTGTTTGCATTTCACATTGCAGATGTTTTATTTTAGCAACCAAATTGCGCAAAGCTTCAGTTTGCATAGTACGCCCTCCTTCTAATTGCTATTGCTCTTACAGTTTAGCAACTTTTTGGCAACTAGTCAATTGTTTTGCCAACTATTTTGACAACTATTACAAAAAAGTCGGCAAGCAGCATTTCACCGCTCACCGACGTCATTGATAATTTTATTCACTATATACAGCGTCCGCCAAATCCTCTACAGCGTTGACAATGTACTGCGACACGCACAGCACATGCTTCGCCGGCACAGTATAGACCTTTCTGTTTTTCACTGCGTCCGTAGTCTGGTAACCGGAATTGTTCAGCAGCTCCTCCTCCATCTGCTTCGGATCATGCTGACCGTCATAATTCCAGCCTGCGAGTAAAAATACCTCCGGATTGAGCTGAACCACGGCCTCCTGATTAACTATGCCGGGCTTATCATAATGCAACTCCTCCAAAGCATTGCGAACCTGTGCATATCTGCAGACATCGTTAAACGAAGCCTCCGGACTGTAGTAAGCACCGTTGCTGCGCATAAAAACTATACGCTTCTGTTTTTCCTTAGGAATGTTGCCAATCTTGGCCTGCACCTTCTTCAGATGCTCGTCCATAGCGGTAACCATCATTTCGCCGCGTTCCTTTTCGCCAACGGCCTCGCCCAAAAAGCGTATGCACTGACGCACATCTTCCATACTCTTGGGAGTTTTATAAACATAAACCTGCAGATTCATGTCACGCAGCGACTGAATAACCTCCGGCTTAACAAAATCCGGTATCAATATCAAATCAGGGTGCAGCGCCATAATTGCCTCCGAGCTTTGTCCATCAACTCTGTTACCCACACTCTGCGCCCGCTCTACAATGTTGGATATCCCTGGATCATCAACCAATCGTGAGAAGGCAGCAATGCGACTGCTTGGTACAAGGTCAATGAGGATTTCATCAGTGCTTATAGACATAGATATAATGCGTTGCGGCTTTTCTTTAAAATACAGCTTATGCCCCTGCGAATCCGTAACAGTATAGGCTGCAGTACTGTTCGATTTTTGCGCACTATCACTGCTGCAGCCTGCAACTATTAATAGTATACTCAAACACAGCAGCAGTGCTGTTATTATCTTTTGATATTTTTGTTTCGGCATATTTTCTTCATCCTTTATTTTCCTTCAGTATAGCTATTATAGCACGAACATCAGCTTTCGACATAAGCAAGTTATAGCAGTTTGGCATATGAAAAAGGCAGAACAGATTTTACTCTGCTCCGCCTTTCTCAAAGGAGTTAAGTGTATATGAATAAGGTTAGGGGCTGATTATTTACATGCTCTCCACTCATGTTTTATTCGCATCAAATTCACTACTTCAAAGCAAACTATCTGCGATTAATTTTTATGTGAAATTAATATAAGCATAAACTTTTACTTAACCCTTAAATGCTGCGCACCCTGCATAGCGAAGGCTTCGCCGTAGGCAGCATGGGCAATTTCCTGCACGCCGAAAACAACGTCCTGCGAGCAGTTGTAGATATAGCCTTCATTGGGATAAAAAAGCTGCTTGTTTTTGATGGCGCGCATGGTCTGCAGCGACGGATCCTCTAAAAAATCCTGATTATATTTTTTGATATCAAAATTGCCATGGTCGTTATACACCGGCATTATCAGCAAATCAGGATTTATCTTCACCAGCATTTCCTTCGTAATCTGCTGGCCGTTTTTGATTCCTGCAGCCGAAACGCCATTGATAACGCCTGCTTCCTTACACATATCGTCAAAAATGCAGCCCTTGCCGCCGTAGGAGCTCATCAGCGAAACAAGGACGATTTTCTTCGGCTGCTGCAGCCTGAGCGACGCTACCTGCTGCTTCACCTGCGCCAGCCTGCTGTCCATCAGCTTAACCAGCTCTTCTCCCTTACTGTCGGCGTGCATGGCTTTGGCGATAGTGCGCACGTTTTGCCTGATATCCTCAATAGTCGCCGGTCCTTTCAGTACGATGACGTTCATACCCAGATTGCGCAAATTTTCGACACGGTTCATGTCGCTCCAATCGTAGGCAAAGACCACGTCAGGCTTCAGCGCCAGCACCTCTTCGGCCGAAGGATTCTTGATTTTATGCTGAATTTTTTTAGCCTGTTCTACAAGGTTGGAACTTATCGGATCATCGGCCAGATAATTGACGGCAACCAATTTATCTTCCATGCCCAGCCCCATTATTATACCATCACTGCTAAGCGCCAGCGTCAGTACCTTTTGCGGTGCCCGCTTGAACGTAGTCACTGTTCCATGCTCATCAGTTACAGTGTAGCTGCCGCCTGCAGCAGCGTCTTTACCGCCGCTGCCTTGTCCGCAGCCTGTGACTAAAAGCAGCAGCAACAGCAGTAAACAAAAAATTTTCTTCATGCTTCAAGCCTCTATTCTCATCATTTTATTTCAGCAGTATTGACTCATATGCGGCAATACAGACAATACAGTAATTTATATTATAAAGTATATAGCGCTATGATAGTCAAGAGGGATTGAAGAGAATGTTCTTCCCATATACAAAAAGGCGGCGCAGTGCGCCGCCTTAAGGGTTAAACTGTTATGATGTTAGAAGGTGTATTCTGCGCCGATGATGAAGGAACGTCCTGCCATCGGGTATCTTGCTTCGCCGTTTTTGTACAAGCCGCCGAATTCAGCATAGCGTGCATTGGTCAGATTGTAGCCATTGATGAACAGCTTAGCATTATCATTAATCTTATACTGTGCACCAAGATCTAAGGTGAAATAGCTACTGTCTACAAAATTCTTTTCAGATTGTCCGGTAACAGCATTAGCATTCAGGGTAAACAGCCAATCAGCATTCTTATACTTCAAGCCTGCACGATAAATATTCGGCTTAGTAGTCAAATCCTTGGCAAAACCATAGCCTTTATCCTGCTTAACCTGAACATAGGTATAAGAAGCATACGCAGATAAGTTATCATCAAAATCATGATTCAGGCTTAATTCCAACCCACGACGTTTTTCTTTGTTAACGTTAATAGCTTGAGTGGTTGTTCCGCCGTCCCATACCCAATCAATAGCGTCCTTGATATCGCTGTAGAAAACGCTAGCGGAAATATCGGTCTTGTCATTCAACTTCGCATTACCGCCCAAGGTCCATACATAACCTTTTTCCGGTTTAAGATCAGGATCGCCGTAAGTAGGATATGCACCCGGCTGATACCAGAACAGATCATCTGTGGTAGGTGCATTAAATACACGGCCCCAAGATAAGTAAACATTGCTGTTCTCATCAAACTTTTTGTTCAAAGCAACCTTAGGAGTAACCTCACTGCCATATCTGCTGTGATGATCATAACGCAAGCCTGTATTTAATTGCCAGGTCGGAGCAAACTCCCATCTGTTTTCTGCAAAAATTGCTTTGTTATTAATATCACGCTTGCCGGTGTACAGTGCGTTATTATCAACAGTTGTCTTGTAATATTCTAAACCGGCAGTAAATGCATCTGTTTCACTGAACTTAAAATTCTGCTGTGCTTCGAAGCCAACCGTAGAATCGGTAAAGTTTGATTGGTTAGAAACAGATGGGGATCTGAAATGAGCGTGTTGATAGTTTTTATATACCTGAACATAGCCTTTTTCATCGCTGCTTTCATTCCAATCATAACGCAAAGCAACGTTATTGCTGATACGTTTATGACTGTCGGTTGTTCCCCATTTGGAATAACCGAACGGAGAGCCGCCTTCGGCATTGATATGCTCAAAGTTAACGCCAATGCGGTTGTCCTCGCCAACCTTCTGATCCAGCTTAACAATTACGCCGGTATCATCATAGCCGGAGTTCTTCAGCATCTGAGATTTGCCGTTGGCATTTTTAAATTTATATTCGCCTCTGCGTTCTTTGGTCGCAGAAACAATAAGGCCTAAGCCGCTGTCGTTACTGCCGCTGGCAGAAATTGCATATTGCTCGGCGTTCCAGCTGCCGCCTGCAGCCTTAACGGTAACATGATTGCCGATTTCACTGCCTTTTTTCATAATAACGTTAATTACGCCGCCGACTGCATCGGTACCATACAGAGCAGAACCGCCGCCCTTAAGTACTTCGATACGTTCGATTGCATTAACAGGAGGCAGCCAATCGGCACTGCTGTTACCACTGCTGCCAAGGTTCATTCTGCGTCCGTCAACCAATACCAAAACTCTTTCATCGCCATTGAGCAGAATCTTGTCCTGACCCATGGAGGAGCCTTTGGCACCACTGCCTAACACGTTAACACCGGGAATTGCTCTTAAAGCATCAGAAGCACTGGCATAATTCTGATCAGCAATTTCTTCCTTGGTAATTACGCTGATATCAGCAGGTGTATCAACCTTCTGTGTCGGAACACGGCTGGCAGTTACCACCATATCCTCCAGTGCGAACTCCTGTAAATCCTCATGTGCAAAAGCGGTACCGCCCCATACCAAAGTGGTACCTGCAAGCAAGGACACCATTACAGCATTACGTAAGCTTTGAACCTTTTTCATACTCCAAACCCACCTTTGAATAAAATTTATAGCATACCATACGCCCCTATACTTCCAAGACAGGCGCACGGCAAGGCTAGCTTCCTTTCTCTCTCAGCTATCAGTTTATCTTCTTATCACTTACTCGTCAACGGCAAAAATAGGGGTATTATTTCGCCGCAAGTATTTATTTACTTACTTTATATAGTGAACATCATAAGCAAGCGACTGCACACACTTGGCATCTGCATCATAATCAAAAAGCAGTACCGCAGACTCGCCGCTGTAGGCCAGCTTCAGCTCGCCGCTGTCAATAACCACGCTCTGCCCCACGTTCATATCCATCCACTGCGGGGAACCGGTCTGATTGCAGACAATTATCGTCACATCAGTTACCTTAGATGCATGCAGCCAAGCGGGAAGCGGATTACCGCATACCTGTGTCGGCGGCCAGGCTGCAATATCAACAATAATTTCAGCCCCCTGTGCCTTCGTACCCTTGTAATATTCCGGGAACCACAGGTCAGCGCACACCAGCACTCCTGTCTGCAGTCCGCTGCAGGGAAGCACGGTAAAACTGTCACCCTTGCGCGCCCAGGCCTCTGCTCCCAAGCACTCGCCAAAAAGCTTGCGGTGGCGGCCGATGATTTCACCATCAGGACCAAAGACAAGACAGCTGTTGAAGCTTTTATCACAGGCAGCATCATATTCACCACAACCTAAAAAGAGGGTAATGCCGTATTCACGGCATAAATTACGCAATGGCTCCAGCTCAGGTGACGGCTGAGGCGCTACCACAGCATTTTCATCTATGCGATAAAAATAATATCCCTGTACTGCCACCTCCGGCGTTAATACCCAGTCTGCGCCCTGCTCCGCAGCAATGCGCACTGCCTGCTCCAATATATGCAGATTGCGCTCCTGCGGACCGCAGCTGAGCTCTAAATGACATAAAGCAATTTTCATTCCATTGCCTCCGAATATTCTAAACAATCGCTATTTTTATTCTATTGTATATACTAAGCATATAGTCAAGCAAAAGATGCTCCAAACAAGCTTCATTATATTTAAAAGCCTACAGAAAAGCATAATTCTATGCAAAAAACAGCATTAAACATGTTATTTATCAAAAAAGAAACGCCAGCAAACCGGAATACTTAGTTAAGTACCCGACGCTGGCGTTTTTTACTTATGTATACGTTTTATCGCTTCACGCTTCATGCTGCATTCCGCGCCATAGGCAGACTTGTCCTCAAAGCCATACCAACGCGCGAAGCAACCGCCGCCACACAATTTAAAATCATCACATTGGCGGCAAAACTCCATCGATTCGGCAATCACCTGCTTAGTTTTTTCTACCAACGCAGGCTCTAAACCGTTATAGACATTGCCAAGGTAAAAATCCGCATTGCCTACCAGTGAAGAGCAGGCGTAAATATCGCCCTTGGCATCCACAAAGGCTGCTTCACCGTTCATGGCATAGCAATGACCGAAGGTCAGACTGCAATCCTTACACAAAAGCTGCGCTCTCTCCTGCTGCGCAATCGCTATGCGCATTCCTGTGAGCTTCGCCAGCTCATCGCAGCGCGCAAAAACGCGCTGCATAGCCTGCTGCATCGCTGCAGGTGCAGGCGGCTGCAGATTGCGTCCACGTCCCTGCCCGCGCAGGATGTCAAAGCCGATTTTACGGATGTTGCCCAAAAAGTAGGCAAAATCAACAATGCCTTCAAGCGTGTCTACATTTTCCGATGTCACTACGCAGGTTACGCCACAGGCAATATTATTGCGGCGTAAAACATCAATACCCTTCAAAATCTCACCGGTCGCACCGTAGCCATTCTTTTTCAGCCTCAGCTTATCGTTGACCGCAGGCCTGCCGTCAAGGCTTACGCCGATAGCAACCTTATTTTTATAGAGATACTTGGCAATCTTATCAGTAAGCAAAGAGCCGTTAGTCTGCAGCTGCAGTACGGCAGGAATTTTTTCCTGATGCACATAATCTACCACTGCCTTCAGGCAATCAAAGTTCAGCAGCGGCTCGCCGCCGCTGAACTGAATAACAAAGCGTTCACCGCTGGTTGCTGCCAGCTTAACTGCTGCCAACGCTGTTTCCGGTGACATCATACTGCGTTCATGCTCGGCAGCATAGCAGTAACGGCAGGCAAAGTTGCACTGGCCGGTAAGGCTCAGCACTAACATTTTAATGCTCATCTGCTCTGTCCTCCAGCTCGCCTTCCATATCCAGATAAAGCTTTTGCAGTTCCTCCTTAGTTTCCGGCTTAGCCTGCCACAGTCCGCGCTGCTCTGCCTCCAGCAGAATTTCTGTCATGCGCTGCAGCGCCCAGGGGTTAACATCGCGCAGCCATTCCTGTACTGCCGGGTCAAAGGTGTATTTTTCAGCATATTTTTCGTACATCCAGTCTTCCATGACGGCGCTCGTCGCATCCCATTGGAAGCTGTGCGCAATCATGTTGGCCATATCGGCAGCGCCCTTATATCCATGCTGCATCATGCCCTTGATAAACTTAGGATTAATCGCCTCGCTGCGGAACAGGCGCTTTGCCTCCTCCTGTACGCTGTGCATCGTCACACGCGTCCTGTCAGTGCTATCGCCGCAGTAGGAGCGCGGCGCGCTGCCCTTAATCGAACGTACTGCTGCAATCATGCCACCGTGATATGCATTGTAGTCATCGCTGCTGAGCATATTGGTTTCGTGGTTATCCTCGTTTTTAATCGTAATATCCAAGCTGCCCATACGCTTGCGGAACTGCTGCGGCAGGAATTTGCCCTTGGTTTTTCCGCCATAGGCATGACCGCCCCAACGTACATAAACATCAGCAATATCGTCAATGGTTTCCCAGTTCTTGCTTTCCAGCAGCGCCGCTACGCCTGCGCCATAGGTTCCCTGCGCATCGCCAAAGACGCGAAAGGCCGCCTGACGCCATGCAGCAGCGTGCTCCATGCCCTCCTGCTGCTCCAGCTCCCTGGTATCCTCCTGAATATGCTTGCGTACAAAGTTCAAATCATCGGGCTCGTCCTGCTCTGCTGCCAACAGCACCGCTTTATCCATCACTTGCATTACCGACGGCATAGTATCGCGGAAAAGGCCGCTGATACGCGCCGTAACGTCAATACGCGGACGTTTGAGTTCCATCAGAGGAATGACCTCCAGGCCGTTGATACGCAGGCTGCCGCTCTGGTACTTGGGGCGGATACCCATGAGATAGAGGAATTCAGCAATGCACTGTCCATGACTGCGCATATTCGCGCCGGACCAAAAGACCATACCGATATTTTCCGGATAATGGCCTTCCTCCGCAATGAAGCGTTCTACCACCTGGTCGCCCAGCGTCTGGCCAATCTCCCAAGCCGCCGGAGTTGGCAGACAGCGCGGGTCCACACCGTAGAAGTTGCGTCCTGTCGGCAGCAAATCAGCGCCGCCGCTGGAGGGTGCACCGCTCGGTCCCGGCTCGATATATTCGCCATCAAAGCCACGCAGCATGTTGGTGATTTCCTGCTTCGTCAAAAGCAGATTGGGGTAAAGTGTATCTACAATATAGTTGCAGACCACTTCCAGCTTTTCTCTGCTTTCCGCCGGTGCCTGCTGCACCCAGGGCAGTTGCAGAGCTTCGGCAACAGCTTCCTTGACAAAGTCACGCTGCTGCAGGCAGCGAATCAGCTCGCGGCACTGATTGGCGATACGGTCGATTAGCATACCATAGGTGATATTCAGCGGCTCATATATCAGACTGCTGTTTTCCAGCAGATAGTAATAATCGAAGCCATACAGCGCTGCTATTGCTTGCGTCAGGCTGGGAATATTGCCGTTATCAAGACGCAGCAGCAGCCACAGATAATCCTCCAGCTGCTGGTCCTCCGGCGGCTGCCCCATAATATGCAGGCCTGTGTGCACCTCCATATTCTTCAAATCCGTAATGTAATTATGCAGATTCATCACATATTCGTCGAAGGGTTTCTCCTCATCGTAAGTAACCTCATCCTGCAGGTTGGCCTCGGCAACCTTCGCCAGCACCAAATCCTTCAGACGCGGCAGATTATCCGGCTGCGTGCTGCTGAAGTGCACGTATTCGTCCATGAGCTTTTCCAGCTCCTCCAGCTCGTCGTACACTCCCGCTTGTGTCTGCGGCGCCGGCAGATGCTCAATAAGGCAGGCAGCGCCACGGCGCTTCGCCTGAATACCTTCGCCCGTAATAGTGATGTTATAAGGATAAATGTTCGGCAAATCTCCCAGCGCCAAATCCGGGTAGCAGCTGCAATCAAGGCCGGCGTTCTTGCCCGGCAGCCATTCCAGGCTGCCATGCGTACCAATATGCGCAACAGCGTCTGCCTGCCACACATCGCGTACCCAACGGTAGAAGGCAAGATATTGATGCGTCGGCGCAACGTAAGGATCGTGGTAGATTTTTTCCGGGTCCTCGCCAAAGCCACGCGGCGGCTGCACGGTTACGAAAACATTGCCGTTCATCGTTCCCGGTACCAGAATATCGCCGTCATATTCCATGACAGTACCTGGCGTTTCGCCCCAATCCTTCACCAGCTGCTCCTGCACCTTTTTATCCATCAATGCAAAGAATTCTTTATATTCTGCTCCCTTCAGCTTATTGGCAGCATCAACCTGCTTTTCCGTCAGCATACTGCGGTCGTTGGTGGCATTGGCTGTCAGCTGTTTGATAAATTCCTTCGTATCCTCAGGAATCCAATCTACCTTATAGCCACGCTCGCGCATAGCAGCTAGCACGCGACGGATGCTTTCGATTGTATCTAAGCCGATAGCACTGCCGATATTGGAATTACGCGGCGGATAGTTATGGAAGATAATAGCGATTTTTTTCTCGCTGTTGGCCTTGTGGCGCAACATCGCCCACTTCTTCGCCTTGGAGGCCATGTGCTTTACACGCTCCATATTAGGCAGATAGCGTACATCGCCGTTTTCCAGAATCTTTTTATGCGCTATAGGCACACCATGGATAATGCCATCAAATTCTGGCAAGGAAACGCTGATGGAAACCTCCATGGCATTCATGCCCTCAAAGCTGTCCTTCCATTCCTCAAAGGGTGCAATCGTAGTATAAGCAGCCAAAACAGGTACGTTAAGCTTTTTCAGATAATCAAGATTAATCGAACCGCCGGTAGTCATGGAAAATTTCATCACGTTCAGCAGCACATCGATTGCAGGCACACCGTCTGCAGTGCAGAAGAAGCTGTTGAAAACCTGCGTCAGACTGGGCATGCCCATTTCCTCCACCGGCATACCGTTGCTGAAAACGCAGACAGCGTTGACGCCCTGTGCTTCCAGCTCTTCGACCATCGCAGTCTGGTAGGTCAAATCGCCCCACACCCATTCGTCGCGGTAAAAAAGAATGCCCGCTGTCGGACGGCCGCTGACGCAAAAATCACGCTGGTATTCCGCTAAATCGGTATATACCTTTTTCGCACGCGGGTGATAAATACCGCACCAGTGAATAGGATTCGGCTCATCGACTGTAATAGTCTCACCTTGCAACAGCTGCTGCAGATATAACCACAGATTGCTATAGTTGATTTCGCCGCCGAACATGCAATATTTTTTGATAACAGCAAGCTGCTCAGGTGTCAGTCCCTGCGCCAGCTCGCCTTCCTTGCTCCCGGCAGCATCAATATAAAAGGGCAGGCGCAGCTGCTTCAGCAGGCTGACGCAGCGCTGCAGAAACGGTGTATCCAGACCTGTGCCCATCCATTTCATAATCACCAGCTTGGAGCTGGCAAGCTCCTTCTGCCATTTATCCTCCCAAACCGTCGCATCTGTAATCCAGCGGCAGGCGCAGGCATTATCCAGCTTGCCTTCCTGCTGCAGCTTTTCCATAGTCTGCTGCATCATACCCATGCGGCGAATAACATTCGTCAAGAAAATAACCTTCATAATTTCTACCTCATCTTAAAAGAACTGCTTCTGCATTCTGCGCAGCAGATACAGGAAGTACGGCGTACCTAAGAACGCCGTCATAATACCTACACGCACCTCTGCCGGCGGCATAATAACACGTCCCAGCGAGTCGCAGAATACCAGAAAGGCTGCACCGCCAAGAGCACTGGCCGGCAAGAGTACGCGATGGTCAGGACCAATCAGCATACGCATCATATGCGGAATAACCAGGCCGACAAACCCGATATTACCGCTGACGCAAACGGAGGTAGCAGTAGTCATGGCCGCTACGAAAAGCAGACCCATGCGGAATGCGGTAACAGGCATACCAACAGCTTTAGCTTCCGTTTCGCCCAGCACCAGAATGTTCAGGTGACGCGCCAGCATGCACATAATTACAATGCCGCACAGCACAGGTCCGACTGCCAGATATACGTGCTCCCAGCGACGGTAATCAAGACCGCCGACCATCCAGAACAGATATTGCTGCAGCTTCTGCTCGTTCATAAAGGTGAGCAGACCGGAGGTAATGGCACCCAAAAGCATACCCACGGCAACGCCTGCCAAAAGCAGCGTCATAACAGGAATTTTGCCGTTACGCATCGCCAAAAATACCGTCAGGCACACAGCACAGATACTGCCGCAAAAGGCAAAAGCCGGCATAGCAAACATACTGCCGGAGGCAGCACCCAAAGCAATAGAAAGCACGGCACCGGTAGCAGCACCGGAAGAAATGCCGATAAGTCCGGGGTCTGCCAGCGGGTTGCTGAAGATGCCCTGCATTACAGCGCCGGAAATACCCAGCGCCGCACCTACAAGCACACCTACCAGCATACGCGGCAGGCGGATATACCAGATAACGGCAAGCTGCTCCCTGGTGTAATCAGCCTCGGTAAAGCCCGGCAGATTCAGCTGAGTGCCGATAACCGCCAACGCTTTGCCCACAGGCACATCTATCTGACCGAAGGTCAGAGATACACAGGCAATAACAACTAAGAGAACTGCTAAAAGAATAATAGCCAATGGACTCCGTTCACGTTTAATAATCATCTACAAACACACTTCCTCAAAAAATTTCCGGATATACAGCATGCGCGATGTTTTCAATAGCATCGACAATATGCTGGCTGGCAACATAGCGGTATTTGTCCGAAACAAACTTAATCTGCTTGTTGCGTACAGCCTTGACATCGCGATAAGCAGGGTCATTCATTACGGCATAAGCATAACCCTGCACATCCTGTTTATTGTTATAATTCCAGGTCGGCAGCATAAAAATATCCGGATTTATGCGTACCACCTGTTCCTTGCTGATAGCAGGCATACCATGCTCACTCTTGTTTTCATTGGCAACAATGGCCGCGCCGTTGATTACATGCGCCATCGTCAGCATACTGTCGAGCAAATCTCCTCTACGCCCCATGGCAGAGGTAAAATTAAAGGCTACAGCAACGCGCCTTTCGCTTGACGGAATCTGACGCAAGCGTTTTTGCAGCTGCTGCAGGTGCGTGTCCATCTTCTGCACCATCAGCTCCCCCTGCTGCTTTTCGCCTACCGCTGCAGCTATACCGCGGATTTTATCGCACATCTCCTGATAATTATGCGGACTGCGCGCTATATAAACCAGCACGCCCAAGCCCTCCAGACTGCGGACCAAATCACTTGAGGTAGCAGTCGAAGCAACGACAAGGTCAGGCTGCAATGCGTAAACCGCTTCCGTATTTTCCGGCACCTTGCGTCCCACAGTATAGGCCTGCTCCTTGGTAATAAAGCTTATCTCGCTGTCGCCTGCCCAACGGCTGTAGGCCATAATACGTTTGATATCAACCAAATCAGTAAGAATTTCATCCGTACCGTAGGTGAGCGAAACTATCCGCTGCGGCTTATGCTCAAAATGCAGCGTCCGTCCGGCATCGTCCGTAACGCTGTAGGCTGCATCCGCCGCCGGCGGTGCAGGAACATCGGCAGCCTGCTGCTTACTGCATCCTGCAGTAAATACCAAAAGCAACAGGCTTATAATCATCAATAGCTTTTTCATAGACCACCTACTCTACTTTATTCTTTTTCCTGCGGATAAAGCAATTCCACAGTCGCTCCAGCATGTAAGCACTGCCCTGCAGGCCTACCATCGGCTGCTTGGTAATAAACACCTCATCATTCGTAGGATAGCAGATATTGCAGGCATCAAAGCTGCACTGCTTTCTGCGATAAAGAACCGAGCTTTCGCTGCTGCTCGTCAGCAGCAGTACATTGTCACAGGTTTTAAAATATTCGCTGATGGCAGCATCGTCCACGCCGACAGTGTAAATCGCCTCTGCAGTGTCGCAGGCAGGCGCATCTTTGAGCGGTTGCTGGCAGATGACCGTCAAACTGCCGATATCAGTCCATTCGGTGCGTAGCGTCTGTGCGAGGCACAGCGCCTGTGTAGCAGGCGCGCTGACGAGCACGTTATCAAACCACATGCTGCCCCAAAGTGCGATGGCTTCATTATTACGGCTCAGCAGATAATTATCCTGCGCCTGTGCTTCTGCCATCACCTTGTCCAACGCGGGAGCAGGCAGCTGCGCGTTTATCTGCTGCAGCCAGCGCAGCGTTCCCTGCACTCCGTAAGGCAGACCGGCAAAAATATACGGTGTGCCGTATTTTTTCTGCAGATATTCAGCCAGCGGCCAACCCAGCTCCGCATTGGTAACAATGTTTAGTGAAGCCTCCGGCAGCTTCTGCAGCTCCTCCAACGTGCATTCGCAGCCGGGAGTGCACAGCACCTCATAGCCTGCCAGCTGCAGTAAGCGTTTTATTTCCTGCGTATCGGCAGCACCCTGCAGATAAAATTCCGATTGTCCTAAAATATTGACAGCCAAAGTCTTTGCTGTCGCAGTCTGCGGCAACAGCTGCGCAAACAGCTTCTTGGCAGCCTTGGCGTAGCCTGCGGCAAAGCCGCCGACCATACCGCCGCTGTCGAGCGTAACTACCGGGAACGGCAGCTCCAGCTTGCGCGCCATGCCTGCCAGATCATCACCGATTAAGCTCAGCGAGCAGCTGCTTTCCAAAAGCAGTACCGAAGGCTTATGACCATCCTCCAACATGCGCCGCAGTTCCTGCGTCACATATTCCTCGGAACCGTAAATAACAGCGTTATTATCAGGCTGTGAGCCGTAAAAGCGCGTATACATATCAGGGCGCGCCTTTTCCAGATGGCGTAAAGCATAAAAATAACACCACAACGGTCCGTTAATCAAAACCTCACTCTTATCAATAGCAGCAAAAAAGGCACCTGCACCTGTCAGCGCACAGGTATCCACACGCTCGCAGATATTGCCCCAGCCTTGCTTTTCAGACATAGCGCACGCCTCCCTTCAGCCTGCTGCACAGGCTCTGATAGATTCCCTGCATCATCTTGACCTCACCGGCAACGGCAACCTGCGGCAGCATCGGCAGGAAGATCTGACGTGCCTCCTTGTTCTGCAGCTCATGCGTTGTCAACACAATGTCTGCATCTGCTACCAGCTTTTCACCCTCCGCCGTAGTATAAACAGGCGCATCGCTGTTTTCCTGCACAACCTTCAGCATCGCTTCACGCTCATCACCGTCATAGGAATCCAGTAAAATAATGCCGGTAAGATTCAAGCGCAAAAGCCTGATAGTCTGCAGGATATTCCCCGGATGAAAATATCTCAGAATACGGCCGATGCACAGCACTGTTTTCTTGCCTTCCGTTACCGGCAGAAAATGCTGCAGCTGCTCACTTAAGCGTTGCTGCTCCAGCTTCAGCACCTGCTGCGCCAGCTGCTCACGCCCCAGCATACGTCCGATGCTGATAATCCAGTCCTGTGTTTCCTGCCAGCCGACAGGATAAATATCTGCCAGATAACGTGTGCCGTATTTTTCCTGCAGCTGCTCTGCAACCTTACGCAAGCCGATATGCGTCTGCCCGCGGCCGCCAAGCACAACCGCATATTCGGCGGCTGCCACCTTTTCCAGCTCGTCCATAGCCATATAGCCGGGGAACTGACCGATGACCTCTACGCCGAATTCCTGCAGAATACGGGTAACCTCTTTCGCATAATGGCCCCACGGGCCGCCGTTATCACCTAAAAGCAGGACGCTGTCCTTTTGCTTGGCGCAAGGCTTCACAAAGCGCTCCAACAGCTTCTGCGTAATTTCAAAATATCCGTCATAATATTCCGCACCCAAAAAGCCGCAGCATTCCACAGTAAGGATAGGAACATTGTATTCCTCCTCTACCTCGCGTGCCACCGATTCCACATCGTCACCGATAACACCGGCCACGCAGGAATTGGCAATCATCAGGCACTTGGGTTTATATGTTTCAATAGCAAAGCGCAGGCATTTTTCCAAACGTGTCACTCCGCCGAAAATTGCATCCTTTTCCTGCATCTGACTGCTGAGCAGCGGCACGGAACCCCATTGCTCACGTTCATTCTCGGAAAGCGTGCGGTATTGGGAATTGATATCCATCGTGCGTGCTACATGAGCGCAGGCACGCGGGCTGTGAAAAACTACCACAGCTCCGTTCATATAGGCAACGGCGCGCCACACGCCAGGCATGCTGCAGCTACAGCTTTTGCGTGCACTGTAAAAGCGTCTTGTTTTAATTGCCATATTCGGCCACCAGCTTTTCAAGCTCTTCAAAGCTCATCGGCGTAGGAATAGCCATGTTTTCATTATGCCAAATATCATGCGCCAGCTTGCGGTAAACGCCGGCCTGAGCGCTTTCCGGTGCATACTGCAGCACTGTCTGGCGATTGTTTTCCGCCTTATTGACGATTACATCACGCGGAATGAAAGCAATCAGCTGAGTGTGCAGGCGTTTGGCGAATTCCTGCAGCAGCTGCTGCTCGTTAGGTGTATTACGACCGTTGCCGATGATACCGCCCAAACGCACACCGCCGCGCATAGCAAAACGCTTTACGCCCTTGGCAATGTTGTTGGCAGCATAAAGGCTCATCAGCTCGCCGGAAGAAACAATATATATATCGGTTGCATAGCCCTCACGGATAGGCACGGCGAAACCGCCGCAAACTACGTCACCTAAAACGTCATACATAATCAGGTCCTCGTCCGTCAGCACCTCCAGCGAACGCAGCTTTTCCAGCGCCACAATAATACCACGGCCCGCACAGCCTACGCCTGGTTCAGGACCGCCGGCCTCTACGCATTTGATGCCATTGTAGCCTGTATGAACAATATCCTCTGCCGCAACCTCATCATTATCGCGCACCATATCAAGCACAGTCTGGCTGCAGATGCGTCCCAGCAAAAGTCTGGTAGAATCATTTTTCGGATCGCAGCCTATTTGGCAAACCTTAAGACCATCCTCACTGAATGCAGCCGACAGATTTGATGTTGTCGTAGATTTGCCGATACCGCCCTTACCATAAATCGCAATTTTCTTCATTAAATATTGACCTCCATCCTATACTCAAAACTCCTATTTAAATAGCAGGAAAAATATGATATAATTTACTAGATAAAAAGAAGTGATACTATTCCTTCTAATATTAAACTATATACTAGTATTATAGTCAAGCTTATGAGGAACAATTATGATTAATAAAGACAAGCGAAAGTACTTTACTGCCGGCGAGCTGGCAGCAATTTTTAATATATCTAAGCAGTCATTGCTCTACTACGACAAGGTTAACCTGCTTTCACCGGACTTTATCAGTGAAAATGGCTACCGCAATTATTCTATCCAGCAATTTCTGGATTTGGAGATAATCGTCAACCTGCGTGCGCTGGATATCAGCATCGCCAATATCAAAAAATATCTGGAGGACCGCAGCAAGGAGCATTTTCTGCAGCTGCTGCAGGAAAAAACAGCGGAATGTCAGGCAATCATCCACAACAATCAGGAAATCTGCGACACCATCGAGCGCATTAAGGAGGATATGCACGTCAAGGAGCTTAACCCCTGCCGTCACATTACGCTCAGCTGGCAAAATGACTGTCTGCTGCGCCTCACACCGCTTGCGGAAAGTGATGACGGCAAAAGCCGTATTACCAAGTTTGCCCGCCATGGGCAAAGACGCGCGCATCACAAGGGAGCCTTGCCTAATCATGCAGGCTGGGTATTGGATCAGGAAAGCTTTTTTAAAAAGCATGAATTTCAACGTTCACAGGCATATTTTTCCTGTGTCACCAGCGCCACCAAGCATCGGCAGTCCATCAAAATGACGTTGCCCGCAGGCCTGTATCTGGAAATCATTTTTTCCGGTACCTTCTGCGAAAACGCTGCCAAGCTGTCCAAACGCATCGAACACTTTCTGCAGGCCAATGATTTGGAGCCTGTCGGCAATATTTATATCCTGCCCTTGGAAAATCATTGGTTCTCCTGCGACTGTGAGCAGTATGTCAACAAAATCTTTTTGAAGGTTGAGGACAAGGATACAACTTCTCTGACGTAAAAATTCTCCCATGTTATGCTTAAAACTAAACATTTACGTACAATGTCTAAGATAGCCTTTACTGAGTCCGCTCTATGTGAGCGGACTTTTTGCATGTAAAAAAGCAGTTATCGGGGATTGCCTGATAACTGCCAAAAACTATATTTTAATTATTTTCTTAAGCACTAAATCAATAGCATGCGTACTCTGCCAGCAATTCTTTATACTTCTTTAACTTCTCCTTGATATCATCCGGCGCATTATCCGCGAGTTTACCACATCCCACAATATACGGAGAAATTTCTTCGTATAATTTTTCAACTTCATCACTAAATTCAAATTTCATAATAAGCACCCCCATAACTACTTATAAGCAATAAACTATAATTTGGATTTCTGGTCATACTCGGAGAACAGTTTTTCTCCGGCTTGGTAGGCAGCTCCGGCAACAGCAGAGCTACCCTTGCTCCGTTGGACGATGCGGATTTCCAAATGTGGAACTGGCATCTTCGATTGAATCTCCTTTTGATGGTACAAAAAAGACCGATACTTTTCAGCACGGTCGGGCGGTGGATATTCACTTGTTATCGGGGAATGATTGCTTGCAATCGTTCCTCGGCGGCAAGTCCACAAAGAGGTAGCTGGCAAAGCCATCGCATGGGAAGTGTAGCTTCCACTGTATGATTGGAGCAAATATCATTTGCGGAAAGCATCAGGCTCCCTGAAAGGGGCTTTCGGCAGAACGCAATAACCATCTTTAGGTGGTGTATAATGCGCCCTTGTCTCCGTCAAGTGTTTTCACCCTCTTTCACTTCATGCGTTTCTCTCCGGCACTCAATCAGCAGATTCAGCTTCTTTTGAACCGCTTCGCCCCTGGAAGATGAAGGTCAGCAGCTCCATCACATCCTCATCGGTCAGGACGGTCGGCTCTTTCAAAAAGGTTTCCAACATTCCGACACGAGTGCAAAGCCGATTGGTCGCTTCTGGTCAGCCGTTTCAGATCGCTCTGCAATCGCATCTCCTTGTGCTTAGCTGCGGTCAGCTTCCGCTCTGCAACATACTTATTATTTGTGTCTCAGCTTTTCCAATTCTTCACTCATGGGCAATTTCTCCTTTCTGATAATAGGCAAAACAAAAGCGACCAACTTTTTACGGTTGATTGCCTTTGGCTTGGTCATTATTTTTTACTGTTACTTATAATCCGTTGCCTTATATACAGTTTACTTTTATTATTACACATTGAGGGGGTATACTATGGATAACGACTATCTCGTTTCTTTTGGGCGAAGAGTCCGTGAATTACGTCAACAAACAGGTCTCAGCCAAGAAAAATTTGCATTAACGATAGGTATGGACAGGACATATTACTCATCCGTTGAATCAGGCAAACGAAATATTTCATTGCTTAATATTAAAAAACTTGCTGACGGATTTGGTATTCCCGTAGCCGATCTATTTCCAATCAATATGCTCGATGAGGAGGAAGATTATGATTGATTACCCTTATTATATCCGACAAAGTGGCTTAACTATTTATGACGATATTAACCCAAGAGATGATAGACTCTACATCCCTACATACGCACTTGAAGTAATCCTTAGAGATTCACTTGTAGGCTTCTCTCTCTCCGGATTGGCATTAAGAACTCGATCTAAAGTCGTTAAAAGTGCTATTTGTGAAGCTTTAGGATATCCTATTCCCAGATCCTTTGCCAAAACGCAGCCTCGTTTTCCTGGGCAGAATTTTGATGTTTATACTCAGAAAAGCATGAATGTACAGATTTGGAATGAAGAAGTCGATGGAAACCGGCGATATGTATTTCTTCGTGTTAACGAAGATGATATTATCAATGCAGTAAAGGTCATCTGCGGTGAAGAATTAGTTCAATATGACCGTACTGGTACACTAACAAGAAAATATCAAGCAACCATGAATTCTTATGGTCATGACATTTGCTCTGCTAATGACTCTCCAACAATAAGTAATTGGATTGTTGATTCCCCTAATATTATCATTGAGTCAGCTCCGAATAGTGTACCCCGAAGAAACCAGCTTTTAAGAATCGCCGAGATATATCATCGTTTAAGTCCTATGGTTGGAAAATCTATTAGCTATTTAGATGCTATTCAAGAAAGAAATCGTGGTGCAGAATTACATGCTATGATTTGTGAACATCTTGGATATTCAAGTTATGAAGATGACGGCTCATATCCAGATATTGCAAATCAATTGCTTGAAGTAAAATTACAGACTTCTTCTACAATTGATCTCGGCCTTCATTCTCCAAAAGACGGAGAGCAAATTGTAACCGTTGGTGATACAACATTCTTTAGCGAAGATATTCGATATGCAATTTTTGATGGAAAGGTTATTGGAGATCAAGTCTTTTTGCAAAATCTATATCTTGTAGCAGGCACTGATTTTACTAATTATTTTCCGCTTTTCCAAGGAAGAGGAACCAACGCAAAACTTCAGCTTCCCCTTCCTAATAATTTCTTTGATTAACTAAACATCCGTTCAACAAGTGAATCTAACCTTGCTTTATCGTCGATGGATACTCTTTCAGTATCCTCGGCGATAATTTTTTTTACCAATGTAATAGCTTCCTTTGCTTCGTTAGAACCGTAATACGGGATTGGAAACTGTTCTACATATTGTGTTTGATACCGCCTTTTCCCCGAATACAATTTATTGTTGAATTTGATGTCATAAAACTTCTCTATAAATGAACTATTAGCAACAGCCAGAGCCAAATAGACAACATCATCAACTATATCTTGCTTGATATCTATCCAGTAACAATCTCCATTTACTATTGCGCCGGTATCATCTAACCAGAATTGTGGCTTTTCAGATATATCTCTAAAGACAATTTTTCTATGTTTCCACGCTTCTGGATTTTGAGGTACCCATATTTCGTACCATTTCCTATTGGCTTTCTTCACATAGTTTCGGGCGTTCAACTGCTCAAAATGAGTCAGCAAGTATGCTTTAGATTTAGGATAGTTGTCTATATTATAGGCAACTTTCTTTCCGTCCACCATGGTATGTGTATACAGGACTTTCCATCGGCCCTGCCTATTTGCTATAATTTGTCCAGCATTTCTGTGTGTGATAAGTGGCTGTAGCAATTCCAATTCGGATTTTTCTCCTGACCAATCATCACCAATAAAAACATTATCCGCTGTCGTTTTTATTCCAACTCGAATCTTACCAATATCAGCAAGCGTCATCCATGTATGACTTTGAACTTGTTCTATCCAATGTTTATTCTCTTCGGAAGCAATCGCCCAAGTGTTATCTAAATCTACACTTTGCATGCTACCTTGCTGATATCTATAGACTCTACCATCTGGAACCATGTAGGTTCCATCTTGATAAATGGCGTCAAAGAGATTGCTGATTTTAGGCACATTGCTTACTTCCGAAAATTCTTGATATACTGACGTAAACCCAACTTTCTCCTTGTCCTTTGTATGGCCAAGGGAAAAGATTATTATGCAAGGGAGAACCGATGCAGTAAAAAGTTTTGTATCACCCAAATCCGTTATTTGATGAATTTTATAATTCTGAATCATATAATTTCTTACTGAATTACCTGATTTTATAGTCATGAACTTATTAGAAGTAATATACCCAGACACTCCATCTTCTTTCAAAACATGTTTTGTATAAAGTAGAAACGCATAATAGATATCTACTCGTCCGGTTAATTGCATCTTTTCAGCAATCATCTGCGACTTCTCACTGCCCATGATTTGAGTCCTAATATACGGAGGATTCGCAATTACCAAATCATACTTTTCGGCAGTACCCTGTTCTACAGCTTCAAGAAAATCCCCAATTCTTATTTCAATTTCAGCGCTTGGATACAATTCTTTCAGCAACGCTTCTGTATTTTTTGCTACATCTTCGTCGGTTTCATATCCCACGGCATGAATTGGAAGTTCTTGGTCAGCAACTGCATTTATCATTGCAATAAGGAGTTCACCTCTGCCAACAGCAGGATCTAAAATGCAAATTCTATCTTCAAACTCAGTTCTTCTGTATTTAAGCATTTCAGTTGCCACATAATCTGCCATTTCTTTAGGTGTATAGACAACTCCGTTCTTTTTCGTTTTGCCAATATTACTGTATCTCTTCATCTGAATCCTCTATTTCTTTTCTAAATTCTATTATCTCATCAACAGTGCAGTTTAATGCATAGCATAACTTTTCTACACTCTCTAATGAAATGTACTGATTCCGTTTTATTCTCGTCATGATATTAGCGCTAAAGCCAGCCATCTCAGCTATCTCCGATGGCTGAATTCCTCTTTCAATTAAAAGATGAAGAAGTTTTTTATATGAAACAGACATCTTAGAAACCTCCTATTGAATATCAGCATATCATATTTTCGTGAAAAAATCAATTTATCGTGATTGACGTGCTTTTTATTCCAATTCCACCCTAATACGATGATTGTAGAAAATAACAGATGTCTGAACACAAGCAGATCTTCACAATTCAATATAAAAAGGTCAAAACATCGGATGCAAACCCGACATTTTGATCGCATATCACCACCTTAACTGTTACATTATTCCGTACGGCTCTTAAACCCGGTTTGCTTTGTACTCTCGCTGGCTTTCCGTCTGCGTTCCTTGCTGTACGGCGCTTGCAATCGGATAGACAGTCTTGACTTGTCCAGCACATAGATTACCCGCCCTTGGCGAAGGATTTTTTCAAGCGGCAAAGGTCGAGGTGCTTCTTGCTGAACGCTGCCAGCCGCTTCCGTAGTCCGGTATTGTAGGTCTGGATATTGGCGGTGTCCTCGCCCTCGTTGAACAGGATAATGGTCTCTTTCTCATACTTCATCAGGGTCATATTCTTCATCCTCCCATTCCTCGTTGTATTCCATGCCATCCTCGCAATCCTCTGCCGGACAGCCGCTCACGATGTACTCAAAAGCCTTTTCGTAGCACAAATATGCTTCCATCTCTAAGCGGAGATTGAATAAAAATTTTTCTACGATATTGGAGCGCAAATACTATATGGTACTTACAATTCCTCTTGGTATGTGCTAAACTATTTACGATATTATCTTGCTTTTTCTGCATTTTAATGTCCTCCTAATGTGTTTTTTACTTTGACTGGCAGGTCATTAGTATATTATCACATTAGGAGCTTCTTTTCTTTGCTCACCGCTTAAGCTCTTTTTAACTCTGCCACAATGGCGGACTTTTTGCATGTAAAAAACGCTAAAAACTTCAAAGCCTTTAGCGTTTTTGTTTACGTTCTTCAATTAAGCGCCTCCGCCGCAGCCTCACAGCTGCAGCTGACTCAAAAAGTTTAAGCTGTTCAACGGCTTATCTGTCTGAAAGAAGATAAACTTGAAGAGAATTTTTTCCAGCTCCATGAGCGCACCGCCTCGCACCCTAAAGGGCGCCGGCTGCTCGTAATCGAGCTGCTCCAACCACTGCCACAGCTCGCGTGTTTCCGCACTGCACGGCTCCAGGCCGTCACCGTTATAGCTGCTTCTGCAGCTGCTGCAGATAAGCCCGCCCTGCAGCGGACTGAACCATGCACCCTCCTTGGCCGTCACAGCCTCACCGCAATGCACGCAATGCGTAAGCTGCGGCGCAAAGCCAGTAGCCGCCAGCAATTTTATAGCATAGGACAAAACAACCAGACGCGGATTGCGCTGCATCAGCGCCGCCAAAGCAGCACCCAGCATTTCATAAAGCTCCGGCTGCGGCACTCTGTCCTCCGTCAGTACGGCAGTAAGCTCCGACGCTACCGCCGCATAAGCCATCTGCTGCATATCCATAGACTTTGGCATCTGCAAAAGCTCACAGCTGCGCAGCTTGTCTATCTTCTGCCCCTGCTGCACCTCAATATGCAGATTAGCAAAGGGCTGCAGCAATCTGCCATGTATATTTTTTTCATAACGGGCACCATAAGCAATAAAGCGCAGCTTGCCATGCTCCTTCGTAAAGCAGACCGCATATTTATCAGCCGTCTGCCAGTTTTTCACATGCAAAACAAGCGCATCATCTGCCAAAAGCTCCCTTTGCGACTCACTCATCCTGTTGTTCTTCCTTCTGCTTTTGCTCCTGCGGCAGCTTCGTAGCCAGCACGCGCACTACACGAAAGCCCTCCGTGCGCAGCACCTTAAAGCTGTAGCCGGAAATTTCCACAGCATCGCCAATCTCAGGCTTGCGTCCCAGCAGACCGAAAACATAACCGCCGATAGTATCCTCCTCAGGATCATCAAATACAATCGGCAGCTGCTCTGCCACATCGTCCAGCAGCACCATGCCGTCAAATTCAATCCTGCCATCGGGAAGCTGCAACACGTCCGGCGGCTCCTGCGCTTCATGCTCGTCCTGAATATCACCGACGATTTCCTCTACGAGGTCCTCCATCGTAATCAGGCCTGCAGTACCACCGTACTCATCTGCCACAAGCACCATCTGCACATGACGTTGCTGCATCAGGTGCAAGGCCTTCGGCACCGGCATAGCCTCCGGAATAACGACAATCGGACGCATCAGACGGCGCAGGTCAAATGTAGTCTGCCCCGGCTTAAGCTTCAGCAGGTCGCGCACATGCAGCGTACCCACCACCTGATCCTTGTCCTCCATGCAGAGCGGATAGCGCGTATGATGACTGCTGCGCACAACAGCCATATTTTCTGCCAGCGTATCATCCAAAAACAGGCATACCATATCCTGTCTTGGCACCATGACCTCGCGCGCCACACGGTCGGCAAAGTCAAAAACATTGCCGATCATGCTGCCCTCGACATGGTCAATCTGGCCGTGGCGTTCGCTGGCACTCACCAGCTGGCGCAGCTCGTCCTCACTGCTGGCACTGCCCTCCTTGTGCCAGGTGCCTGTTTTCAAGTAATGCCAGGCAAGCGGCAGCCTATGCCAGAAATCAATCAGTTTCCGAAAAAAGTTGATAAGTCCTCACTCCTTGTAGCCAAGCTGCTTCAAGGCTTTATCCTTGTTACGCCAGTCAGCCTTAACCTTAACCCATAAATCCAAAAAGACCTTGCAGTACAGCAGATTTTCGATATCAGCACGCGCCTGCTGGCCGATTTTCTTCAGCAGGCTGCCCTTAGCACCGATAACAATGCCCTTTTGCGATTCACGCTCTACAAAAATTGTTGCTCTGATATAAACGTTCTCCTCGTCGCGCTCCTTGAATTCGTCCACCTCAACCGCTACGGAATGGGGAATTTCGTCACGCGTCAGGCGCAATACCTTCTCACGGATCATTTCAGCGGCAATCACGCGCTCCGGCTGGTCGGTAATCATATCCTCCGGGAAGTAAGCCGGACCCTCCGGCAGATGCTTAGTGATTTCCTGCACCAGTCCGGGGAATTCGCTGTCATTCAATGCGGAAACAGGTACAATCGCGGCAAATTTATACAGCTTATTATAACCTTCCATTATCTGGAACAGCTTTTGCTTGTCTGCCAGCTTGTCAATCTTATTTACTACCAGAATTACCGGTGTTTTTACCTTCTGCAGCAGGTTCAGGATATAATCCTCGCCTGCGCCGCGTTTTTCGGTTGCATCCACTACAAAGAGGACAACGTCAACCTCCTGCAGGGTGCTTTCTGCCGTGCGCACCATGTATTCGCCCAGCTTATGCTGTGGCTTATGGATGCCTGGCGTATCAAGAAACATAATCTGTGCGTTATCAGTATTCATAATGCACATAATCTTGTTGCGGGTTGTCTGCGGTCTGTCAGACATGATGGCGATTTTCTCACCAATCAGACTGTTTGTCAAAGTGGACTTGCCCACATTCGGACGTCCCACCATTGCCACAAAGCCGGCATAATGTTTAGCTTCTTCGTTGTTTACCTTCTTTATCTTAATCAGCTCCTGTTATTATAATTCAAAACCATACGGCAGCAGTTCTTCTACCGTGGTAATTTTAAAATCACCCTTCATATTTGCCAAAATCACGGTCTGGATACCAAACTCGCGCATTACCTGTCTGCAGGCACCGCAGGGAGAAACGGGGCCGGAGGTATCTGCAACTACGCACAGCTCTGTCATTTCGCGCTCACCGGCGCAGGCAGCATGGAAAATAGCGTTACGCTCGCCGCAGACACAAAGTCCATAGGAAGCGTTTTCCACATTACAGCCACCGTAGATTTTTCCGTTGGCACAGCGTACTGCCGCACCTACAGCAAAGTTGGAATAAGGAATGTAAGCATTCTTACGGGCAGCAACTGCTGCATCGTACAATTCGCGCCAAGCCGGGGATAATTCATTCAGTTTTGCGTCTTTCATGGAAAGCACCTCCTATGTTTTTTACAGGTTAGTTATAAATAATTGTGCATTAAGCATCAATGAATGCCTGTGGGATGGTCAAAATATTCTTCTGAAAGGTTAATCGCACGCAGAGCTTCCTCCTCTTTCGCACGCATTTCAGCCTTATCCTCCTCCGTCATATGGTCATAGCCCAACAGATGGAACATACCATGTACTGCCAGATACGTCATTTCGCGCTCCAGGCCGTGCCCGTATTCCTCTGCCTGACGCAGTGCTGTTTCCGCCGAAATGATGATATCACCGAAAAGATGCTCCTCCGGTCCGCCAATCAGCTCCGGCTCATCTTCATCCTCGCAGTCCTCATCCAGCGCAAAGCTCAAAACGTCGGTAGGCTTATCCATACCGCGATACTCACGGTTCAGCGCATGGATTTCATCATCGTCGACAATAGTTACATCAACCTCGGACTCCTCCGGCAGCTCATTCAAGCGTGCTACTGCCTGCAAGCCCTCCTGCAGGCGCTCCAGCACCTGCGCGGAAAGCTCCAGCTTCTGCTGGTCATTTTCCAAATTAATTATCATGCTTGTTTTTCTCCGTTATATTTTTCTTTTTGTTTTTCAAAGCGTTCATAAGCCTTGATGATGGAACCCACGATTTCGTGGCGCACAACATCCTGCTCGCTGAACTTTATTACGCCGATTCCCGGAACATTTCCCAGAATACGCGCAGCGTCCTTCAGGCCGCTGTTCTTGCCGCCCGGCAAATCTATTTGCGTGATATCGCCGGTAATAACCATCTTACTGCCAAAGCCAAAGCGCGTCAGGAACATTTTCATCTGCTCCGGTGTAGTATTCTGCGCCTCGTCCAAAATGATGAAGGCGTCATTCAGCGTGCGTCCGCGCATGTATGCCAGCGGTGCAACCTCAATCGTACCCTTGGTAAGATACTTTTGGAAGGTTTCCGTGCCCAGCATATCATACAGGCCGTCATAAAGAGGACGCAGATACGGGTCTACCTTATCCTGCATATCACCCGGCAAAAAGCCCAGCTTTTCGCCTGCTTCTACCGCAGGACGCGTCAAGATAATACGCTCTACCTCTTTTTTCTTCAGCGCCGCTACTGCCAGCGCCACTGCCAGGTAGGTTTTACCTGTACCTGCAGGTCCGATGCCCAAGGTTATATAGTTATGGCGGATGGTTTCCACATACTGCCACTGTCCCAGGGTTTTAGCCTTTACCTGACGACCGCGGTTGTTGACGATAATCGTATCAGCGTACATGCGATGCAGACTTTCCAAATTTCCCGTCTTCACCATATACATGCTGTAACGCACATCATGCGTTGTCAGCGGCAGTCCCTGACGATACAAAAACAGCAGCTCCTGCAGCAGCTGTTCCAGCTGTGCGACCTCTTCAGCGCGTCCGCTCATGGTAATTTGATTGCCGCGCGCTACAATTGTACAGTCAAAAGCACTGCGGATTATACGCAGAAACTCATCGTTACGTCCGCAAATGCCAACCATTTCCTGCTGGTCAACGGTTTCCAGTATACCTTGCATTTTTTCTTCTTCACTAGCCAAGCAATTTCCTCCTACCTGTTTTAAAAGGGGTGTTAACGTTTTTCTATCGTAACCTTCTTAATGATTACAGGCTCCAACGGTTTATCATTGGAATCTGTTGCTGTTTTGCCGATTTTATAAACAACATCCATGCCCTTGCTTACCTTGCCGAAAACAGCGTGCTTGCCGTCAAGCCATTTAGTTTCACGCAGGGTGATAAAGAACTGGCTGCCGCCGGTATTCGGGCCGCGGTTTGCCATGGAAATTACACCGGGGCCGTCATGCAGCAGCTTACTACTGAACTCATCCTTAATAGTATAGCCGGGACCACCGGTACCGTTGCCGGCAGGGTCACCGCCCTGAATCATAAAGTTATCGATTACACGGTGAAAAACAAGACCGTTATAAAAGCCCTTTTCGGCCAGCGTAATAAAATTCTTCGACGTTTCCGGTGCATAGTCTGTTGCCAGCTTCACCTCAAAATCACCCATACTAGTGTTAAAAACCGCCGTCGCAGGCTCTGCCTTCGGTGCCTGCTCCTGTTTTTCCTGACCGCAGGCTGTAATCCCCAGTGCGCACACCAACATCAGGCAGATTATTAACAATTTCTTCATGCTCTTTCCTCCCATAGAAAAGGATACAATTTCTCAAGTATATTATACAACTAACAAGCGCTGCATTTCAAGCGTTTGCCCAGCCAATCACTCAGCAGCGCACCTGCCTGCTCACTGTACTGCGTAAAGCTGTGGTCGCCGCCTGCAAAGATATGCAGCTCTGCCGCCTCGCCGATGGCTGCGGCATTACGCTGTGCCTGCTCCGCCAGCACCACCTCATCCGCACTGCAGTGCAGCAAAAGTACAGGCAAAGGCTGCGCTTTTTGCAGCAATACAGGCAAATCGTATTGGTCAAAGTCCGTCAGAAAATCCGGTGTCAAATCGCATTCGCCGCGCTCATCGTTAAAGTGCAGCGTTTCGCCGCTGTCCAGACGACGGTATTCGTCCTCCGTCATCACATAACGGAAGGTAAAGCGCAGATTATTTGGCGTTGCCCACAGAATCAGGCCGGCAAGAGCTCCGTCCTGCGCCGCCGTTATGATGGAAGCTGCACCGCCCAAGCTGCGTCCCAAAAGAAACAGCTTACAGCCGGGCTGTCTGCGGCGTACCTCCGCCAGTACGGCGCGCAGCTCCTCCACCTGACGCGAAATTATCTGCGTACCCGTAAAGTTAAAGCGCACTACGGCAGCGTGTGCAGCAGCCTGCTGCGCCACTCCTGCAGCGCGTCCGCCGCTGTCACGGCTGCCGCGGAAGCCGTGCGCCATAACGAGTACAGCATTATTCTCACTGCGATTCGGTTCTACAACACATTCTATTTCCCCTAACGGGCCTTGAAATGTAAAGGTATCCTTCAGCATCTTCACTCACTCTTTTCGTAAAATTTTAACGCTTTACCTGAAGCATTCAGCGACTCGCTGCATAACGCTTTTTTTACGTATCACCTTAATCTTCTAAGTTCACGTTCAACCATAAGTCTTTTTCACGCGCATCACTTAAGCGTTTTTATTGTCAGACATTCTGTACAGGCACACTCCCATGCGTCCTGTTTTTCCCTGCTCTGCACGGTAAGAGCAGAACATTTCATGGTTATGCTCCGTGCAGACGCCGGCAGTAAGAATATTTTCCGCCTTAAGGCCGGCGTTAAGCAGAACCTCGCGGTTATAGCCCCACAAATCCAGCAGATACTTACCGGGCATTGCAGCTCTGGGAGCAAAGAACTGCTCGTAGCCTGCAGCCTTGCCGCGCACAAAATCGTCTACCTCGTAGCAGCATTGGCCGATAGAAGGACCGATAGCAGCAACGATATCTTCGGGACGGGAGCCGAAGGATTGCTGCATAGCTTCTACAGTTTTGCGCCCAATCTGTGCTACCGTACCACGCCAGCCTGCGTGCGCCACAGCGCACACGCCTTGGCGCTCGTCGGCGAAAAGCAGCGGCACGCAGTCTGCAAAAAATAGCAGCAGCGGTACATTCGCCAGATTCGTAACCAAAGCATCCGTATCCTTAATCGTATCTGCAAGCGCTGTCGCACCGGCGCCGACCAAGGCTTCATCTACCACCGCAACATTGCTGCCATGCACCTGCTCGCAGGTAGTAAATTTTGATGCGTCCAAGCCTAAAGCCTGCGCAAACAGGCGACGGTTCTGCAGCACCAGTTCCACCTCATCACCCACATGCAAAGCCAGGTTCAAAGTACCCGGTACCATGTCGCTTTCTCCATGCAGACGACAGCTGCAGGCATTACCGAAGCCCGCCTGCGTCAAACGAGGGAACATTCCCCACCAGATATTATTTTTTTGCGTAATGATAAAATCCTGCATCAAAACCGCTCCTTTTATCTCTAATACCAAAAGAGACGGCTAATGCCGTCTCCCTTTGCAAGTGCCTGCGGCACCCTTTTGCTATTTACTTTTGATATGCTGGCACACCTTCCGGTATATCCAGCACTACGGTGATAATCACCGTGCTGTCGGTAGCCTTGGCTGCTGTGTCCATAAACACAACCTTGGCACCATTATCCAGATAATAATTAACCTCTTTTACAGCTCCGTTATTGTTATTGGAAAACGTAAAGAGTCTTTCCTTAGCCAATGCCGAGCCACTGAAGCCGGCCACCAGCATAAGAGCCGTTAAAGTAAGCAGTAAATACTTTTTCATATTCCGCACCTCTATTTTGCGTCTTTAGATTTCTGCATGATGCGTTCCAGCTCCTGCATAAAGTTGCGCACGTCGGCAAACTGACGATATACGGAAGCAAAGCGTACATAAGCAATCTGATCTGTCTGCTCCAAATACTTCATAACCAGCTCACCGATCTGGGCGCTGGGAATTTCCGCATCCGCACTCATTCGCAGCTCTCGCTCTATACTGTCGGCAATCTCTTTAATCTTTTCATAAGGAACCGGGCGTTTCTCACAAGCCTTCAAAAGACCTGCCAGCAGCTTTTTACCGTCAAAAAGCTCGCGACGGCCATCCTTCTTGCTGACAACAAGCGGAGTTTCCTCATATTTTTCATATGTAGTAAAGCGTTTGCCGCAATTAGGGCACTCACGTCTGCGACGGATAGAACAGCCTTCCTCTACAGCACGGCTGTCGATAACACGGCTGTCTCTGTGGGAGCAAAACGGGCACTTCATATTACTGCCTTCCTTTCAATCAGTGACGCAGCCATGGCGGAATTTCGTTCGGATCGGAGAAATTCTTGATAATACCGCTGTTGTTGCGGTTGATAGATGCCGGACCGCCAACTGTATTTTTAGTAACAGGAGATTTTTTCTCAAAGCCTGTTGCGATAACCGTAACACGGATTTCGTCATTGAGGCTTTCATCAATAACAGCACCGAAAATAACCACTGCATTGGGATCAGCTGCTTCATTGACAATATTGGCAGCTTCGTTAACGTCAAACAGGGACAGCTCCTTGCCGCCGATAACGTTAATCAGTACGCCGCGGGCACCGTCGATAGATGCCTCCAGCAACGGACTCTTGATTGCAGCTTCGGCTGCAGCCTTGCCGCCGCCTTCACCCTTAGCGGTACCAACGCCCATCAGAGCACTGCCTGCATTGGACATAACAGTCTTGACATCGGCGAAGTCAACGTTAATCAGACCGGGAACAGCAATCAGGTTGGAAATACCCTGAACGCCCTGACGCAATACGTCATCGGCCTTTTTGAATGCTTCCAGCATGGAGGTACGTTTTTCGATAATCTGCAGCAAACGGTCGTTAGGAATAGTTACCAGGGTATCAACCTTTTCCTTCAGGTTGACAATGCCTGCCTCAGCCTGCTTCATACGGCGAGGGCCTTCAAAGCCAAAGGGTTTGGTTACAACGCCGACAGTCAGCGCACCGATTTCTTTGGCACATTCCGCAACAACGTGCGCAGCACCGGTACCGGTACCACCGCCCATACCTGCGGTAACAAATACCATATCTGCACCCTTCAGGGATTCCAGAATCTGGTCACGGGATTCTTCGGCAGCTTTTTCGCCGATTTCAGGGTTTGCGCCTGCACCCAGACCTTTAGTCAGCTTTTCGCCGATTTGGATGCGTTTTTCTGCCTTGGAAAGCATCAGGCACTGCTTATCGCAGTTCACTGCAATAAATTCTACGCCGCTTACGCCGGCGTCGATCATACGGTTTACGGCGTTATTGCCGCCACCGCCTACACCAATTACTTTAATATTGGCCAACGGTTCAAAGGTTGTCTCTACGTCATCAAACATATTCTACGTCCCCCTTAGCTTTGGGTAGCTTATTTATAAAAAAATCATTTTTATATTGTTCAACATGAAAGTGCTATTTTCCTGCTTATTAATGAATTTTTTTCTTCATCTTCCGACAGGACACTTATTTGCCCATATAAAGGCGACGGATAATTCCCAAATTCTGGAAAATACGCATACCGAAAATCAGTACCGCTACCAGATATAAATCGATACCGATCAGATTACCTGCATAGCACAAAAAGGCAGCCAGAATACCATTGATAAAGAATCCGGAAATGAATACCTGAGTATCATAATTGCCTTCAAGCGAAGCACGTACACCGCCCAGCACTGCATCCATACCTGCCATAACAGCTACGGCAAGCAGACGTGCGTATTCGGGTGGCACTCTGAAAGGACAGTAAACACCAAGTATAAGACCAAGCAAAAGGCCGGCAAATGCAAATCCAATCATTTCGCTGCCTCCTTGCTTTCCACTGTCTTAGCGTATTCAAAGCTGCGCGGTGCTTTAAGCGCCGGAATATGCAGCTTTTCAACAGTCTTGATTTTTACCTGAATGCCCCAGAACTCAAAGGTTTCTACAACACCGCCACGCAGACGCAGAGCACTGCTCAGAGTTTTAGGAGCGCCTATAGCCTTGATAACATAAGGCGGAGCACTGCGGACATTGTTTACCGAAATAGTAGGTCCTGCACAACGAATCTCGCTCATAGCCACAATGCGCTGATCGTTGACAGAAATTGCTTCCGCACCGGCAGCGCGCAGCTCGTTGAGCACACGCAGCAAATCTTCATCATGAATGATGTACAAATTAGGATTTTCGCCGGACTTTTTGGCAATATTGCTGTCATCCAGCAATATCTCAATGCCTTCGCCCTCTACGTCAGTCGTGCCTGCCATCAGCTTCATACGGTCATCAGCAGGATCCTTGGCAGCACCTGCTCGCAAGGTTTCCAGCTCTGTCAGCAGCTGCTTGTTCTCGGCCTCCATAACCTTCAGGCGTTCCGACAAATCCTCTACGCGGTCCATACGCACATTACGCTGAAGCTCTGTAGTTTTATACTGTACCGAAAGCATAAATCCCAACACCATGAATACCACGGCAATCAACAGCTTGCCCTTTAAATCCATAGTAAAAATTTCTTTCATTATCTCACCCTCACTGTGACATCAGCTGCAACAGCATTGCAGCTATAACAAGTTAACAGCAATTTATTTTGGCAAAAGCTTAATATATGGCTTACCGAAGGTCAAATCAATATATTCAGCCTTAATATTTTTATCTTTAATCTCGTTGAACACAGTCATAAACACAGAAGCCTTCTGTGATACCTCCTGCACCCTGCCCAAACGCACCGGAAAGCTGCCGCTCAGCTGCAGCTTAACATCCTGCTTATCATCAACGGCAATTTCACCGATACGCTGCAGTGCTTCCGGAGTCAGCTGCTGCAAAAATTGCAGAATCTGCAGCACACCGGCATTGGCAACCTTATCGCCCAAATAAAGATTACCGCATTTTATGCCAGCCAGCACAGGAGCCTTAGCATCCGGAATAGTAGTTGTTACACTAAGAACAACACCGTTATAATCCACCTTCAGATAGCTGTGATAGGAATTGGCAACATAAAGCGCCGGCTGCCGTTCCTCTACGCTCACCTGCAAGGTTGCCGGAAAGCGGTAAGCCACCTCAGCATTCTTAAAGCGGACATCATGCAGCAAAGCCTCACGCAGACGGCCGGAGCTGGCATTGAAAAGATTCAATGGGCCCTGCCCGCAGCCTGCAAGCGAGATAACCTCCGCCTCCGTCAGCTGACTGCTTCCGTGAATGCTGACGTTGCCAAAGGCAAACGCAGGATTATGCACATAGCGCCAGACATATGTACAGGTTACAGCAAGTATAGCCGTGGATACCAGTAGGCGCACCATGTGCCAGAATTTCCGGCGTCTGCGTTTGCGCAGTTGTTCGCGTATAGTCTGCGATGAATCCATGCTGCACCTCCTTTGGCTCCTTGTAAAACATTTTTATTTAGCGCTCAGTAAAATTTTCTCGCAGAGCTCCGGGAAGCTGATGCCTACAGCAGCAGCAGCCTTCGGAACCAGGCTGGTTGCCGTCATGCCGGGAACAGTGTTTGCTTCCAGTACATAAGCGACACCATCCTCATCACCCAGCATAGCATCTACACGCGCTACACCGGAAAGGCCCAGCAGCTTGTAGGTTTCTACGGCAATTTTTTGGATATAGGCAGTAGTTTTCTCATCAAACGGTGCCGGGCAGTGGTAATCCGTAGCACCCTTGGTGTATTTTGAATGGAAGTCATAGGCTCCGGAATGCGGTGCAATCCAGATAACCGGCAACGGCTTAGGCTCGCCGTTCTCTTCCATAATAGAAATCGTCAGCTCCTTACCCTTGATGCACTTTTCTGCCAGCACATTTTCGGAATACTTGAAGGCTTCCTCCAGTGCAGGCACAACCTCTTGTGCAGTCTTGGGAATTACCACGCCGATGCTGGAGCCCTGAGTTGCTGCCTTAATAACTACGGGCAGACCGAACTCGGAAATAATTTTTTCTGCTAGCGTCTGCAAATCACCTGCATCACGCTTGTTGATAATCATGCAGGGTGCGGTAGGAATGCCTGCAGACTGCAGATAACGCTTCGTAGCGGATTTATCCATAGAAACAGCGCTTGCCAGTACGCCACAGCCGGTATAAGGAATACCTGCTGCCTCCAGAATACTCTGCAAACGGCCATCCTCACCGTACATACCATGAACGGCGTTAAATACTACCTTAGCGTTCATATCACGCAGCTCGTTAATCAGATTAGACGGATTCAGCTCAACTTCCTTGGCATTATAGCCCTTTTCGCGCAGTGCGTTGGCAATTGCACCGCCGGTAACACGCGAAATCTCGGCCTCAGAGGAAGGCCCGCCTAAAACAACAGCAACAACATCCTGCTTATTAATCTGCATTTCTTTCCAACTCCCTAACTAATTCTTCTCCAATTTTAAACACATCACCGGCACCGATGGTCATCACCAGATCGCCGGGACGTACAACGCGCTCCAGGTATTCCTCAGCCTTGGTCAGCTTGCCGATATACAGCACCTCCTGACCGGTCGCTGCTTTGATACCCTCTGCCAAATGCATGCTGCTCACGCCGGGAATTGCTTCCTCGCTGGCTGCATAAATGTCAGTCAGAATCAGCTCATCGCAATCCTTAAAGCATTCGCAGAACTCGGAGAACAGCAGCTTGGTACGGGTGTAGCGATGCGGCTGGAACACACACAGCAGGCGCTCAGGCTTCGTCTGTCTGGCAGCCTTCAGCGTTACGCCGATTTCTGTCGGATGATGCGCATAATCATCAACAACCCAGACACCGTTAACCTTACCCTTGGTTTCAAAACGACGTTTAGCGCCGCCGAACTTTTTCAAGGATGCAAGAATCTTGTCGGTAGCAATACCCATCTCATGTGCAGCAGCAAACGCGCCCATAGAATTCAGCACATTATGTCTGCCGGGAACAATCAGATGAACCTCCGTCACAAATTCTCCCTTATAGTACAGCTTGTAGCTGGTACCGTCAATACCGTAGGAAATATCACGGGCAATGTAGTCAGCGCCCTCGCCTTCTACGCCGTAGGTAATTACCTCTTTATCGGTTTCGGCAGCCAGACGGCGTACCTTGGCATTATCAAAGCAAAGGACTGCCTTGCCGCCTTCCTTGATGTTGCCTACAAACTGTTTAAAAGCCTGATATATATTTTCTTCTGTACCGTAATGGTCCAGATGATCATCTTCAATATTAGTTACTACAGCAAGATACGGATACAGCTTGAGGAAGGAGCCGTCGCTTTCATCCGCCTCCGCTACCACAAAGCGGCCTGCGCCGTTGCGCGCATTACCGCCAAGGCTGCTTACCTCGCCGCCGATGATAACAGTCGGGTCAATACCGCTTTCTGCCGCAATGCAGGAAATCATCGCACTGGTAGTAGTTTTACCGTGAGCGCCTGCGACAGCTACGCCGTCGGCAGCATTCATCACTGCAGCCAGCACATCGCTGCGGTGCAGCACGGGAATACCGCGCTTTCTAGCCTCTACCAGCTCCGGATTGTTGGGATGAATCGCTGTAGAAATAACTACAGCCTCGGCATCCTCCACCTGGCTGGCAGCATGGCCCATATAAACCATAGCGCCTTCTTCCGCCAGATGTGCCGACATATGACCGGCATTTAAATCGGAACCGCTTACATCATAGCCGCGCTTAATCAATACATAAGCAATCGCGCTCATGCCGGCGCCGCCGATACCGATAAAATGTATATTATGCAGGTTTGCTAATTTGTTTTCAGCCACTCGAGGCCCTCCCTTATTGTTTAGTCAAGGCCACAGCCTCTTTGGCTATAACCTCTGCAGCCTGCGGTCTGCCAAGCTTTTGGGCCGCCGCATGCATCTGCTGCAATTCCTCTCCATGTACTAATAAATGCTCGATAAACTCCAAAACGGTATCGCCCGTCAGGTCCTTATCAAGAATAACCTTGGCAGCACCCTGAGCCTCTACCGCTCTGGCATTAAACTCCTGGTGATTTGCCGTAGCATACGGATATGGTACCAGAAGCGACGGCACTCCCTTAGCCATCAGCTCTGCCAGGCCGATTGCACCGGCACGGAATATTGCCAGATCGGCCGCAGCCAACGCTACCGGCATATTATGCAGATAAGGCTTGATAATAATGTTATCTGCCACACCGCCGCGCTTTTTGATTTCCGCCATATAGGCGTCATAATTCACGTCACCGGTCGCATGCAGCACCTGTACCTCGGCTCTGCCGGAAAGCGCCAGCTCTGCTTCGAGCATAGCGTTGTTAATGGTGCGCGCACCACGGCTACCGCCGGAAACGAGAATCGTTTTCTTCGCCGGGTCCAGCCCCAGCTCCTTAACAGCTTCCTCACGCGTATGCTGCAGAATTTCACTGCGGATAGGATTGCCGGTATATTCCAGCTCTGCCTTGCCGTGAAAATATTTGCCGCCCTCTTTATAACCTAAAAATACTTTGCGCACATAACGTGACAAAATTTTATTGGTTACACCTGGCATCGCGTTCTGCTCCTGAATGCAGCAGGGAATTCCCTTTAACGCTGCCATGAAAACAATCGGGCCGCAGACATAACCGCCGGTACCGATTACCAGATCCGGCTTTTCGTTGCTGATAATCTTGTAGGCATCATATAAGCCGGCAAAAAGCTTTGCCGCACTGCGCAGGGTATCCAGGCTCAGGCTGCGCTTAAAGCCTGCTACCTCAATGAACTGCAGCTTGTAGCCGTAGCGTGGAATGATATCCTTCTCCAATCCCTGCTTGGTGCCTACGAAGCTTACCTCCGCCTCAGGCTGCAGCTTTTTTATCTGGTCCGCAATGGTCAGGGCCGGATAAATGTGTCCGCCCGTACCGCCGCCGGAAAGAATTACCTTCACTTAACGTTACCTCCCTCCAGCTCGTGTACCAGCTTTTTAAAATAGTTACCACGTTCCGGATAATTTTTGAACATATCAAAGGACGAGCAGGCCGGGGAAAGCAGCACTACCTGCGGCTTATGCGCCAGCGCATGCGCCTTGGCTACTGCGTCTTCAAAGCTGTCGGCCAGCACAATGTTGGACACACCGCAGGCAACAGCAGCCTTGTGGAAGCGCTCCTTGGCTGCACCCAGCAGAATCAGGGCGTCCGTCTTTTCCTTCACCAGCTCCATCATCGGCTCCAGCGGCGTCAGCTTATCGTGACCGCCTGCCAGCAAAATGATGTGGCCGTCCTTAAAGGCCTCCAACGCTTTAATCGTAGAATCGGTATTGGTAGCCTTGGAATCATTGTAATACGGTACGCCGTCAATCGTAGCAACGTATTCAATGCGGTGCTCAATGCTGCGGAAGTTACGCAGCACATCAGCCATATCGCTGATGCTCACACCGGCGAAGAAGCCGCAGGCAATAGCTGCCAGCACGTTTTCTTCGTTGTGACCGCCGAACAGATGCAGCTCGCTGATATTGCAGACAGTTTTCTGCTTGCCGTCCCAGCTGATGATAAAATTACCATCCTGCATATAGATGCCCTGCTGCAGTTTTTCCTTACGGCTGAAGTAACACAGGCGGCCTTTAGTTTCCGCACCCCAGGTACGCACGATAGGATCATCGTAATTAAGCACCGTAACCTGTGCCTCACCCTGCTGACGGAAAATATTTTTCTTCGCCTCGCCGTAGGCCTCCATCGTATGATGGCGCTCCAGATGATCCGGAGTCAGGTTAAGCACTACTGCGATATCAGGGCAGAAGCTGCTGACTTTTTCCAGCTGAAAGCTGGAAAGCTCGGCAGCAAGCCAGCCATCCTGAGGCAGGCTCTCTACCTCCTTGGACAGTGCCAAACCGATGTTGCCGCCTACTGCAGAAGGCACCGGCAGACGCTTGAGCATCTCACCCACGATAGTAGTGGTAGTGGTTTTGCCGTTAGTACCGGTGATAGCAGCAATGTGACCGCCATACAGCCTGTAGCCAAGCTCAACCTCGCTGATGACCTCCAGTCCGCGCTGCTCTGCGAGCAGCACATTTGCGTTATCGCAGGCAATACCCGGAGAAAGCACCAACACCCCTGCAATATCAAGCAGGCTTTCAAATGCAGCCTGACCGATGGCCAGCCCACCGCCAACGCTCTGCAAAAGCTGCAGCAGCTGCGGCTCTAAAGTGCAGTCCATATCATTATACAAATATACCTGCTGCTTTTTATCTGCCAGCACCTGCGCTGCTCCACGGCCGCTGATGCCCGCGCCGTAAACGATTACAGCATCCTTTTTAGTCATCAAGAAACACCCTCTATTCATAAACATACATAGGCTATAGCCCTTTCACCGCAAAATTTGCGACAAAACGGTTATAGCCGAAGATTTTTTATACAAATGCATTAAGCCACAGACATAAGCCAATGACAGACAATACGCAGCTTACTGCTGTAAACACACGCACAACCTTAACCTCAGGCCAGCCGCCCAGCTCAAAATGATGATGCAGCGGAGACATGCGGAAAATACGCTTACCGCCGCTGAAGCGGAAATAGGTAACTTGAATAATTACCGACAGTGCTTCCACTACATAGATACCGCCGACAATAACCAGCAGCAGCTCTGTACGTGTCAAAAGCGCTAAAGCGGCAATAGCACCGCCCAAAGCCAAGGAACCGGTATCACCCATAAATACTCTGGCAGGATGACGGTTAAACAGCAAAAAGCCAAGGCAGGCACCGGTCAGGCCCAAAGAAAAACCGCTCAGATCCAACATACCCTGCATGTAAGCAATAAAAGCGAAAACCATGGTAACAGGCAGACTGACAAAGGAAACCAGTCCGTCCAGACCATCTGTCAGATTTACGGCATTGGTTGTGCCAACCAAGAGCAAGAAGGCCAGCACATAATAACCCCAGCCTAAATCAATGACAGCATTGATGCCGGGAACCCACAGCTCCGTATTGCGGATATGCGTTTCGGCGAAATATACATAGGCACCGGCCAGAATGAACTGCAGTAAGAATTTCTGCTTGGCAGTCAGGCCCAGATTACGCTTCATTACAACCTTGATGTAATCATCTATAAAGCCTATGACCGCATGGCCTACTGTCAGCACCAGAGCAATAATTACATGGGGAGTAAAGTTGCCCCACAGCAAAGCAACCAGCAACGCTGCCAGCATCATAAGTCCGCCCATCGTCGGTGTGCCGCTTTTCGCCATATGGCTTGCCGGTCCGCACTCGCGGATAGACTGGCCGAACTTCAGCTTATGCAGATAAGGAATCAGCACCGGGCCGATTAGAGCACACACGATAAACGCAGTCACAGGAATTCCGATTAATTTTAACATCTACTAAAATCTCACTCTCTTAAGTTTACTTGAACAGCTCCAGCATTTTGTCAACCTGCATGGAATGGCTGCCCTTAAGCAGGATAATATCACCTGCGGAAGCCATCAGACGCAAAGCATCCGCTGCCTCCTGACGGTCAGCGCAATGCTTGCTCTTGCCGCCAAGCTTTGCAGCCTCATCCGCAATATAAGCAGCCTGCGGACCATAGGTCAGTACAAAATCTACACCGTTTTCTACAGCCCAGCGGCCCACACGGCGATGCGCATCCTCGCTAATATCTCCCAGCTCCAGCATATCTGCCAGCACAGCAATAGTACGGGCCTTGCCGTGCGCTGCCTTCTTGGCCTCCGCCAAGGTTTTCAGTGCCGCTTCCATAGAAGCAGGACTTGCATTATAAGCATCGTTGATAAAGGTGATATCGCCGATATAAACGATTTCCTGACGGCTGCCTGTCAGACGGGCAGTTGCCAGTGCCTGTGCGCTTGCTGCCATCGGCACACCGTAGCAGAAGGCCCCGGCGATAGCGCTCAGTGCGTTATAAACGTTATGCTCACCGATCAGCTGCAGGCTTACCTTGACAGCTTCGCCCGTAGCCTTATGGGTACATGTAAAGGTGGTGCCTGCACCGGAAGTCACAATATCACTGCCGCGGAAGTCGCAGTTTTCGCCCAAGCCAAAGTAAACAACCTGCGCCTTGGTCTTGCCTGCTGCCGGCAGTACGTATTCGTTATCGCCGTTGAGCACAGCAAAGCCATCCTCCGGCAGATTAAGCACGATTTCGCTTTTGGCCTTGCCGATGTTTTCCATGCTGCCCAAAAGCTCCATGTGGGTTTCGCCCACGTTGGTAATCAGGCCGCTGTCAGGCTCGGCAATGCGGCACAGCTCGGCAATCTGGCCCAGACCGCGCATGCCCATCTCCACAACGGCAATATCGGTATCAGGCTGAATGCTCAACAAGGTTTTCGGCAGACCGATTTCATTATTGAAGTTGCCCTGAGTTTTAACAACATTATAATTGCAGCTCAGGCAGGCAGCCAGCAAATCCTTCGTAGAGGTTTTGCCGTTAGAGCCTGTGATAGCAAAAACCTTCAGTCCCTGCTTACGCTGACGGTAGGCATGCGCAAGCTGCTGATAAGCAAGCAGCGTATCCTCTACCATGAACACAGCAACGCCTGCAGGCAGGCCGCTAACCTCATGGGATACAACAACGCCCGCAGCACCCAGCTCCACAGCCTTGGCGCAATAGTCATGGCCGTCAAAATTATCGCCCTTCAGCGCTACGAATAATTCTCCCGGCTTTACCGCACGGGAATCGGTGGTTACGCCGGTAAACTCAAAATCTGCACAAACAGCCTTAGTGGCTGCTAAAACTTCACTGGCCTTCAGCATTTTTTATCACTCCAGTATTCCATTACAACTTCTTTATCATCAAAGTGAATAGTTCTGTCCTTCAAAATCTGGTAATTTTCGTGGCCCTTGCCGGCAATCAGAATAACATCATCGGCAGCAGCCTCTGCCAAAGCATAGCAGATTGCTTCACGTCTGTCGCTCAAACGGGTAACGTGCTTGCCCTCGGGCACATTTTGCAGTGCCGTAAAGATTTCGTCGATAATCAGCTCCGGATCCTCGGTACGCGGATTATCGGAGGTAACAACGATGTTGTCAGCCAGCTCCAGTGCCAGCGCACCCATCAGCGGACGCTTTTTGTTGTCACGGTCACCGCCGCAGCCGAACACCACCCACAGCTTACCGCGGGTAATGGAGCGTGCGGTCTTCAGCACGTTCTCCAGGCCGTCGGGAGTATGTGCGTAGTCTACAATAACAGTATAAGGCTGTCCTGCCTCAACGAGCTGGAAACGTCCGGGGACGCCGTCAAAACCGTCAAGTACGGAGCAAATGATATCCTTGTCAATCTTTTCAGCCAGCATTGCACCGATAACACCCATAACATTATACACGTTGAACTCGCCGGTAATCTTCAGCTCCAGGTCCATTTCGCCCACCGGAGTATGCAACAGCAGCTGCATATGCTTAGGTTCTACCGTAAAGCTCAGCGGATAAATATCATTATCATGACCTTCGCCGTAGGTCAGCACGTTAGCCTTGGTACGCTCACGGATAATTGCAGAGCTTGCGTCATCCATATTGAATACAGCATTTTTATTCGGCTTGCTGCCGTCGGTAAGATGCTCAAAGAGCAGGCTCTTGGCATCGCGGTAATTTTCCATGGTTTTATGGAAGTCCAGGTGATCCTGGGTAATATTCGTCAGCACAGCGCAATCATATTCAATGCCTGCCACACGCTTCAGCGCCAGCGCATGACTGGATACTTCCATTACGCAGTAATCACAGCCGGCACAGCACATAGCGTACAGTGTCTTCTGCAGGTCAACTACATCCGGAGTAGTATTATGAGATTCGGTGATCTCATCGTTAATAATAATGTTGATAGTGCCAATCAGTCCAACCTTGTAGCCTGCCTTGCGCAGAATCAGGCGAATAATATTTGTCGAAGTGGTTTTGCCGTTAGTACCGGTCACACCGATCATTCTCAGCTTGCGTCCCGGATAATCATAAAAATACGGCGTTACCAGCTCCATAGCCTCACGCGTATCAGCAACCTTAATAAGAGTAACACCCTGCGGTACTTCAGCGGGAACGTCCTCCACCAGCGCAGCAACAGCGCCCTTCTCGGCAGCCATCGTCAAAAATTTATGTCCGTCTACAGTTGCACCCTTCAGGCAGATAAAAAGACTGCCGGCTACCACCGCACGGGAATCGGCAGTTACATCAGTAATAACTTTATCAGCACTGCCAATTACCTCAGCCTGCGGCAATAAGGCAAGGAGTGAAGCTAATTGCTTTTCCATTTATTAACCCCCCTGTTTTACGTTCCGCCCCTCATGGAGCAAAGCCGTAAATTACTTCTAGTTTAATTATAGTATAGAATTTAAATTGAAACGGCAGCCAAAAGGCTGCCTCCCAAAACCCATTCAAATTATATCACAATATAAACTGAATGGCTATGTTTATTTGTTATGCACAGCCAAAGAATTGCTGCTTCCACCAGCCTTAACATAAATATTGCTGCGGGCAACACTCATACCCAAATACTGTTCGGCCAAACCGATAATACGTTCCGGTCCCTTCAGCTGCTCAACCTCGATTTTCAGCTCGTTGTTTTTGGTGATAAGCTGAGCCTCCTGCTGCTGCAGGCTCACCAGCTCATTGCCATATTGCACCATAGCGTTACTGCGTAAAACAACAATAAAATAAGCTGCCATAATAAGTAAAAATGCTTTAAGAATTCTGTTGCGCAGCACTCTTCTCGGATCAGGTCTATGTACTTTTCTGCGGGCAGGCTGCTGAACCTCATATTGCTCGGCAGGCTGCTCCTGCCATGCATAATTATCGTATTTTCTGGCAAGCATCAAAATCACCCTTCATCAAAACATCAAAATTTATCTCTCAGCTATTATCTGTCAAATTTTAATTGCATAACGCAGGCGCGCACTGCGGCTACGCGGATTTTCCTCTACCTCTGCCTTAGATGGAACAATGTTGCCTGTTTTGCGCAGCAAAGGCTTTTTACCGCATACGCACACCGGCAGCTGCGGCGGGCAAGTACAGCCCTTGGCAAGCTTGGCAAAGGTCTGTTTAATAATTCTGTCCTCCAGCGAATGGAAGGTAATAACACCGATACGGCCGCCACTCTTTAAGCGGTTTACGGCTCTTTCCATCGTATCTGCCAAAATTCCCAGCTCGTTGTTTACCTCGATGCGGATAGCCTGAAAGGTACGCTTCGCCGGATGCGGACCGTCAAGCCTTGCTCCCTTGGGAATAGCCTTCTTGATGACATCCACCAGTTCAAAGGTAGTGGTCAACGGCTTTTCCTTGCGTGCCGCCACAATAAACTGTGCGATACGCTTGGACCAGCGTTCCTCACCGTAACGGTGAATAATATCCGCCAGCTCTTCTTCCTTGTAGTGGTTGACGATGTACTCTGCATCCAGACTTGCTTCTTTATTCATGCGCATATCCAAAGGTCCGTCATGCATATACGAAAACCCACGCTCCGGTGTATCCAGCTGATAGCTCGAAACACCAAGGTCAAAAAAGATACCGTCAATTTCATCGATTCCCATGGAATCCAATACCTGGGAAAAATTTTCAAAATTGGACTTGGCAACTGCGGTTTTGCAGGTAAATTTGTTCAGCAAGCGCTCGGAACCGGCAGCAATAGCATCATCATCCTGATCAATGCCAATCAAAAGACCGCCTGCCTCCAGCTGTGCGGCAAACGCACTGCTGTGCCCCGCACCGCCCATAGTGCAGTCCACGTAAATACCATTTTTATCTGTTATCAGAAAGTCCACGCTCTCAGCGAGCAGAATACTTGTATGCTTAAATTCCATAGCCAACACCAATCTTATATTCCTAAGTCAGCAAGCTGCTCTGCGAGTTCACTCACATCCTCGGCATTTTCTTCGTTATATTCGTTCCAACGGCCTGCATCCCAAATTTCGGCTCTGCTGCCTACGCCCACAATCACAGCATCCTTTTCCAGACCGGCGTGACGACGCAGGTTTGCCGGCAGCAGTACTCTGCCCTGCTTGTCACATTCGCCCTCGCAGGCACCGCCAAAGAGAAAACGGGTAAAATCACGCGCTGTTTTGCGGCTCATAGGCAAGGCTGCCAGCTTCTGTTCCAGCTGATGCCATTGCTCCATATCGTAAACAAAAAGACAGCCGTCCAGACCTTTGGTAATAATAAACTTACTGCCCAAACTTTCACGCAACTTAGCAGGCATAGCAAGACGACCTTTTGCATCCAGAGTGTGTTCGTATTCACCTAAAAGCATTTTGTCGCCCCCTTTTTACCCACATTACACCACTTTTCTCCATTATATCGTTTATCAGCCGTAAACGCAAGTATTTCACAGCTTAATGTGAAAAAATAATCAAAAAAACGTGAACTCTGTCAAGCTTAATTCGCAAAAAATTTTCAGTAATAAATTTGGCTTTTAGAAGCACAGATGATATAATGAATGAGTACGGATTATGTGTACAATTTTTATAAAAAGGAGACTTATACAATGGTTACTAAAGATACCGGCATTATTGAAGCCGTTCAAAACCATCCTGAAATCATGGAGGTTTTCGCTGAATATGGTCTGGGCTGCATCGGCTGCATGGCTGCTCATTTCGAAACCATCGGTCAGGGCGCAGGCGCTCACGGCATTGATGTTGATGCTCTTATCGAAGATATCAATAAGGTTATTGCCGAAGCAGAAGCAAACAAATAAAATAGCGAAGCGGGATAAATACTGCACCGGCATATTTTTACCGCATAGAAAAAATGAGGGAACTATCTCCAGCACAAGTGGGGACGGTTCCCTGTTTTCATAAGGAGGTCTCTGTTATGTTAAAAACTCGTAAGGTTGTAATCGTCGGCGCAGGTCACGTCGGCTCTCACGTTGCTCTAGCGCTCATCCAGTCCGGTGAAGCAGATGATATTGTATTGATTGATATTCTTAAGGAAAAAGCTGCAGCACAGGCACTGGATTTGGACGACTGTGTCAGCGGTGCTCTTTGCGGTCACGACGCAAAAATCCGCGCCGGTGAATACAGCGAGCTTAACGATGCCGATATTCTGGTAATGGCCTTCGGCCGCAGCCGCCGTCCCGGCGAAACACGCCTGGATATGTTTGACGATTCCATCAAGATGGCCAACGAGGTTATCAGCCATTTGAAGCAGGTTGACTTTAAAGGCATTATGATCAGCATTTCCAATCCGGCAGACATTATCTGCGAGCATATCCGCCGCAAGATGAACTGGGAGCCGAATCGTTGCTTCTGCACCGGCACCAGCCTTGAAAGCTACCGCCTGCTGCGCGTGCTTAGCGCCGCAACAGGCTACAGCCGCAAATCCATTCAGGCCTTCTGCATGGGCGAGCACGGTAATTCCAGCTTCGTTGTCTGGTCTGCCATCCGCATCGGCAGCAAGAGCTTTGCCCAGCTGCGCGCTGAACGTCCGGAGCTGGCTGCCCTCAGTCTGGACGATTTGCAGCTGCAGGTTAAAAGAGCCGGTGACATTGAGGTTGACGGCAAGGGCTGCACGGAATTTGGCATTGCCAACGCTGCCTGCATGCTGATTAAGGCTATCTTCCATGACGAAAAGCTGATTTGGCCCTGCTCCACCGTACTTAGCGGCGAATATGGCCAGAAGGACGTAGCTGCAGGTGTTCCCTGCGTAATCGGCAAAAACGGTATTGAAGAGATTTTAGAGCTGCCGCTGACGGAAGAAGAGCAGGCTAAGTTCACCGCTTCCTGCGACATTCTGCGCGGATTCCTGGATAGAGCAGGCAGCTTGTAAGGCGTTGCGCTCTCGCTTCCCCCTTCCGCCTCGCTTCGCTCGGCACCTTCCCCAAGGGGCAGGCAAGACTAATAGCTTTCCGTTAAACTTCATTAGCACATTCTTGGTTCCCCCTCGGGGGAACTGTCGCGATAGCGACTAAAGGGAGTGCATGCATAGCAAATTCAGCAAATAAGTGCATAAAAGGCTAGTCTAATTTGCGAAGTTTAGCCTTCCGCAGGTCTGATATATCTTCCCTGAAAGGGAAGGTGGCTGCGAGCTTTGCGAGCAGACGGAAGGGTTGCAACGCGATATTTAATTGCGACACGCTCGGCACCCTTCCCCCCAGCAAAAAACACCGGCATCCGCCGTACCACAAGTACGGCAGACGTCGGTGTTTTCATGTTTTAGCATATATTAAACTCTTACAGACTTTATGCTTAATACTCCCAGCTCAAGCCAACAGCCACCAGCTTGCTGGTGTCATCCCCCAGCTTGCCATAGCCAACAGCAGTATGCAGCAGCAAATCCTTCTGCAGGCTCTTACTGTAGCTCAGCTCCACCTCCTGCAGCCTGCCATCATGCTGCGCCGTCGGCTGCATATCAGCCCAGGTATAGCTCAGTCCCAGCTTGCCGCCATCCGCCAGATAATGGTTAACCTCCGCATAAACGCGTTTCGCATCTGCGCCCAGCCAGTCTCCCAAAATAGCATCCCTATACGTCCAGCCATTCTTCAGCACCCAATGTCCATACCAGGCGTCATTAGTTTTGGCAGCCTCCACGCGCAAATCCCAGCTACCGTCCGGCACCAGCTGCGGAAAGTACATGCCAACATTATAAGCATTTTCACAGGGGAAGGCATGCGCCTGATCCTCGCCATACAGCGAAGCATAAACCTGCACGCCCGGGAAGCGGTATTTAAAATCAAGACCCGCAATATCGTTCCAATTATCCTTTTCAGCATCATCTGCATTATCGCCCAGTAGCCAATGCTTGTTGAACTTCTTGAGCATCGACATACGCTCCAGACCAATCGTAAACGCATACGTCGGCATAATATCTACGCGCACACCTACAAGAGCTGCATGGTCCTTTTCCAGCGCCGAACCGGAACTTGCAACTCTGTTGCCCTCCAGCCTGCTGGCGAAGACGTTGACATTAGCCTTACCCAGGAATTTCAACGCACCGTTGTCAAAGGTGTGCGGCTCCAGCAAATTCAGTTTAATTGCTGTCTGCGGTGTTGCATTGCTGCCAAAGGCCAGCTGTCCTGCACGCCCTACGCCCCAAGACATCGGCTGCCTGCCGGCAGTAATCCCCCACACGCCCAAATGCGTTTTGGCATAGCCCTCAACAAGGCTGGCATCGCCATGCTCGTCCTTGTCCCAGCTGAAGCGTGGCGTAACGCCCACAGCCAGGTCCTTGCTCAGGCTGCCGCTGATGTGCAGCGTGCCCACAGCGTTAAAGCCATCGCCATAAAGATAGCCATTATTATTGTGGTTCAACATCTGCCAATGTGCCTTGGCGTTATTATACTTATACGCAGCACTGTCCTGCTGCAGATAGGAAAGGTCAACGCTCGCACCACGCAGCTTCACATTATTGATTTTCCCTGCACCCTGCAGGTAAGCAATCTCCTCTGCCAGTCCCTCGCGCATTGCATCCAGCCTGGTCTGCAGGTATGGCGGCAGCGGCTTACTCTGGGCAATTGCTTCAGCCTGCAGCACCCATTTGGCCATGTCCAGGCGGCTATAAGGCTTGGTATTGGCAGGCATATCCTGGATATAGCCCATGCCCTCCAGCTTATCAAGATAACCGTAATAGCTGCTGTCCAGCGGCACGTCAGCAGTAACCAGCGGGCTGGCGGCGGCACAGCTGCAGCCCAAGGTTGCAGCAATTGCTATAGCACTAAGTAGTTTCTTCATCAGGTAGCATCTCCTATGCTTATAAATTTGTTCATTGCAAGTGTATATTATATCGCTTGCTTATCGAAAACACTCTACAGTAATATATTGTAGCAAACTATATTCTATGTTTCAAGATTATTTTATATGCTGATGGCTAAACCTGTATATCGCAATATCATCTCGTTTATGCGATTTTTCAGAATTTTCTTTTGACTTTCGTTACCCTCTTATTTATACTTAGCTTAGCTTCACATTTACAACAAAATAAGCAGGACCTACCGGCTCATGTCGGTAGTATTTAGCAGTACCTACGGTATCCGGAGCTTCCGGATGCTATGTGTACTGCTTTTTTCTTAAGCACCTCATGTTGTATTTTGCTGAAGCAAATATTATAATTAAAGGAGGAAAACAGTATGCCGTTAATATCTTCTTTTTACGGTATGTACATCAAGATGTATTTTCAAAGAAAAGAACACAACCCACCACATTTTCACGTCATATACGGTGAATACACAGGCGAAATCGAAATCAAATCATTAAAAATGTTAGAAGGGGATTTACCACCTAAAGCACTGGAGCTTGTCAAAGAGTGGGCTGCATTGCACCAAACTGCGCTGATGCATATTTGGGAAACACAGGAATTTATTAAACTACCACCATTAAAATAACAGGAGGTGCTACCATGTTTCATAAAGTTCAAGATGTAAAAGCAATGCCAGATTTTATTTTAAAGGTTGACTTTATCAATGGTATTTGCAAGTATTATGATGTAAAACCGCTTTGGAAAATATGGCAGCCCTTTAGAGCTTTAGAATATACCAATGGTCTTTTTAACTTGGTTAAAGTTGATGTTGGTGGTTATGGTATCAGTTGGAATGATGAGCTTGATTTGAGCTGTGAGGAACTTTGGGAAAACGGCTACTGACCAAGCCATGGATATTTTAAAAACACCGCCCGAAGAGCACCAGTACTTCAAGGACCTGTTAGCTAAGGAGCAGTAGGCTCCGCCCACACAAAAAAGTGCCTGTCCCAAAATGACAATACCCATTTTCTGATGCCAGAAAATGCACTAGTTGGATGTCGTTTATATTTTAAGCAATAAAGATTTTGACCAAGACCGCTATGCGGTCCTGATTTTTTTGTATACGTAAGATTGAGAGCTTATGGTAGTACACAAAAACTTCAGCATCTACAGTAGCAATTGTACAGCTGATTTATTTTTGCGATTTTTCGGAATCTTCACTTGACTTCTGCTGTCCTCTTATTTATACTTAGCTTAGCTTCACATTTACAACAAAATAAGCAGGGCCTACCGGCTCATGTCGGTAGTATTTAGCAGTACCTACGGTATCCGGAGCTTCCGGATGCTATGTGTACTGCTTTTTTCTTAAGCACCTCATGTTGTATTTTGCTGAAGCAAATATTATAATTAAAGGAGGAAACTATGACCAAAAAACTATCCAAAAGCAGTCTTTTGCTGACACAGGAAGAGCTGCAAAAGCACATCTTGGGCATGACCTTGTTCAACGACCTGCTTGCCAGAGCTGTTTTAGAGGACAAAGAGGCCTGCGAGCATATCCTGCGTGTTCTGACCGGTATCAAAACACTGGTAATCAAAAAGAACAAAACGCAGTATGTCATCAGCAAGCTCTCCTCGCACAACATCATCATGGATGTACTCGCTGAGGATGCCAACAACAAGCTTTATGAAATTGAAATTCAGAAGGCAGATGGCGGCATTGCACATGAAAAGAGGATGCTTTATTACGCATCAACTATCATCAATGAATACTTTTTTAAAGGGGACCAGACTTATGCATCTGTACCCGAGCTGCACATTTTTTATATCAGCCAGACAGATATCTGGAAGCTCGGCAAAACCTGCTACCCTATTTTAAAGTTTTTAGGCGATACCAATACTCCCTACAATGACGGACTGCATATGTGCTATATCAACGCAGAGGTTGACGATAACAGCAGTATTGCGCAGCTTATGCAATATTTTGCTACCGCCGACGCAGGTGATTTTAGCCAAGGAAAGCTTTCACAATGTATCAATAATCTTAAAACCACAAAGGAGGGACTCGCAACTATGGATAATTTCAGCAAGCAAATTTATGAGGCTGGCATTAATGACGGAAGAGCTGAAGGTTTAGCTGAAGGCAAAGCTGTAGGCATTTCAGAAGCTACTATTCGTTTTATAAAGAACACTATGCTCAGCGACAGCTGTTCTGTTGACCAAGCTATGGTAAAGCTGCATATTCCACCCGAAGAGCGCCAGTACTTCAAGGACCTGTTAGCTAAGGAGCAGTAGGCTCCTGTTCAAAAAGCGCCTGCCATTTGGCAAGCGCTTTTTCTATTGCACGATATTCGAGTATAATTCTCAAATATTAAAGCGATCAAAAACACCGGCATCTGCCGTACCCTCGGTACGGCGGACGTCGGTGTTTCACTTTATTCCATATTAGTCTCTTCTGAACAAATCTCTGGTATATACTTTTTCCTGCACATCATCCAGGCAGCTGTCATAGCGGTTAGCAATAATCGCCTGGCTTTCAGCCTTAAACTTCTCGAGGTTGTTTACCACAACGCTGCCAAAGAAGGTGCTGCCATCCTCCAGCGTAGGTTCGTAAACAATAACCTTCGCACCCTTGGCCTTAATGCGCTTCATTACTCCCTGAATACTGCTCTGGCGGAAGTTGTCGGAGTTGGATTTCATGGTCAGGCGGTATACGCCGATTACAGGCTCTTTGCATTCCTTCTGTGCATCATATTCAGCATTTGCTTCATAACCACCGGCAATTTCCAGCACACGCTCAGCGATGAAGTCTTTACGCGTTCTGTTGCTTTCAACAATCGCTTCGATGATGTTTTCCGGTACGTCTGCATAGTTCGCCAGCAGCTGCTTGGTGTCCTTAGGCAGGCAGTAACCGCCATAACCAAAGCTGGGGTTATTGTAATGGCTGCCAATACGCGGATCAAGGCAAACGCCGTTGATAATCTGCTGGGTGTCCAGTCCCTTCATTTCTGCATATGTATCCAGCTCGTTGAAATAGGAAACGCGCAGTGCCAGATAAGTGTTGCTGAACAGCTTAACAGCCTCTGCCTCAGTGAAGCCCATGAATAAGGTGTCAATGTTCTCTTTAATTGCGCCCTCCTGCAGCAGGCCGGCAAAGGTATGCGCAGCCTTCACCAGACGCTCGTCCTCCAGGTCGGTGCCCACGATGATGCGGCTCGGATACAGGTTATCGTACAGCGCCTTGCTTTCACGCAAAAATTCCGGGCTGAAGATAATGTTCTTGCTGCCAGTTTTCTCGCGGATGCTCTTGGTGTAGCCAACGGGAATGGTGGATTTGATTACCATAATGGCATTGGGGTTGTACTGCATAACCAGCTTGATTACTGTTTCTACAGCGCTGGTGTCGAAAAAGTTCTTTTTGCTGTCGTAGTTGGTCGGTGCAGCGATAATAACAAATTCTGCGTCTTTATAAGCCATTTCTGCATCCAGCGTAGCAACAAGGTTGAGGTCCTTTTCAGCCAGATATTTTTCAATATAATCATCCTAAATCGGGGATTTTTTGTTGTTGATCAGTTAAACCTTCTCCGGGATAATATCAACGGCCTTTACTTCATTGTGCTGCGCAAGCAGCGTAGCCAGGGAAAGTCCAACGTAACCGGTACCGGCAACGGCAATTTTCATGTTCATCATACTTCTTTTAATTAACAGATTGTTTTATTTGGTATTTTTACACCACTATGTTTAAAATTACGAGATTGATAATACATCGCACAACTATTTTTATTCTACAAGCAATTGCATTTAAAAGACTATTATTGATTTTTCTTAATCTGGACAATATATGTTGCATATATATTATTGTTCTCGTTTTTTATTTGTTCGGTACTTTTATCCATATACAAATTAGCAAAGAAAAAATTTATACAAGTTCCAAGTAACGCAACTGTATAAGAAATCGAAAAGAAAAATGAATATAAAGTAATCAACAGATAGACTACAATGCCTTTATTAATAATAAAATTATACATATTTTCATTCAAAAGACGTTGCAAAAGTAAATCTATCGGCAACCTAAGATAAGCAACAATAAATAATAGAATTGTTAATAACACAAAAGCACCAATAAAATAAAATGAAAACAAAATTCCTACTAAATTATGTATTCGATTCCTTCTATTTAAATTTTCAATAGTATTAGGCTTAATTATCGACATAAAAATAGCTAATCCAGCAATATAAACACCCAACAAACTAAATAGACCAGCCGAAAATGATAATAATAACGAATCTATCGTTTCATTTAAATAGTCTTTATCAAATGAAATATAATTATATAAAACAACAGTAAAAAACATCGACAGTATAATACTTAAGATAGAAGAATGATCTTTTACTAACTCTCTATATTTCTTTGTATCACGCAAAAAATCAAAGAAACTAATATATCCTTTTTGGTACTTTTCTATCTTACTCATCTTTTTTACCTAGCATTTTATATAAAACCTGAGGAATTATTGCTTTTGTATGTTTATTAACATCAGGAATAGAAGTTTTATCTTTATCCGGTATGCTAAATCTTCTAGGTGCGTCTTTATCACTGGATACAGTACCTTTTTCACCTCCAGGCATTAATCCACTGACAACACTAGATATATAACCATACCCTAGACCTTTAATTAAATTTTGTATATAAGCATTATCAAAGTTTAATCCCCGTGTATTTTTGCTGTTTGCACTATAAGTGAGTTCAGCTTGATTAGCTTCAACGCTTTCAATTGAAGCCGGATTAGCATACCAATCGTTAAATTCTTTTTGGCATGGGTTCTTTGGAACTATTCTAAATTTAATAGTTGTTATCTTTGAAAATCTCTTAACCCTTTCAGTAAAACTATCTTCATCTTTTTGCAATGTAACGTTAAAAGTACCTTCTTCGGTACACTTATTGATTAATTGTTCGAAATAATCACAGAACTGTTTAGGGCCAAAATATTTTCCTACAGTAAATCCAATTAATTCATGTTGCACATCAAAATAAAATGTAGACGTTCTTGCTAATTTATCCTGTGGAAGTTCTTCAACATCATCTTTTTCAAAATTGTATAATTGAATGTCATCCTCAAAAATTCGGATTAACCTTCCGCTAATAAAGCTTTTTTCTACGTTGGTTGAAAGTGTTATAAATTTTATATAACCTCTGTTTTTTGGTAAAATAATATTATCTTCTGTATTGACGCTCAGTATAAGTCGATTCAAAATTTCCTCTATACTTTTTTCGCCCTCATAAACTTTAAAAATGTCATTATTAACATTAACTTTAGCAAAGTATAGGTAAGCCATTTGATTTCACTCCCTCCTTTTGTTAGCATACAGAATACTATGTGATATTATAGCAATATCCTTATGTTAGAACATATTAATTTTCTAAACTAAATTCAAGCCAAACTACTATCTGCCATCTCGTTTGTTTGAACAAAACAATTCTTAATTACTTGAACTACAAAGTTCTAATTCTTGGTAGAACTTTTCCAAATGGCTAATAACAATAGGTTCTATCATATAACCAGAAAAATTCGTTTCATTGATTCCTTTAGATTCCAAATCTTTTAATAGATTGCAATAAAAATTCGTCTCATTCTTCTTTTCGATAAATTTATCTAAACAAATCGAGCTAAACTTTTCAGTGTCACAAAGTCTGCAAACTACAAACGCTATGTAACTCTTATATCGAAACAAAAGTAATTTATCATCTTTAGACATGATATCTAAAAGTAATAAAATATAATGAAAAGTAAGCTTATTTCTTATATACGGAACACAATTAAACAGCATACAAGAATTAATTATATCCAACGCTTGCATCAAATAACTAGTTATAATTTTATAAAAAACATATGCTTCGGAACCGTCTGTATTAATCATATGTTGAATATCATTCAACGCCAATTTAAATCTTTCTACAACTGGTAATGTAAAATTATCATTTTCTGAAAATACTATTATATCATTAAGACCATTACGAAAATATCTAACAACATCTTCCATACTATCACATTTCTGCAAAAAGTCTTTTACACTATCTATTCCCTCAAAAAGATTAAGGAATGCCAAATCCCCTAGCTCAAAAAGCTCAGTATTTTTATCCAGTGGCATAAATTCCCTTAGTGGTAATATTACTATTTTTTCTTTAATGTTCTCTAAAAGCATTAAATTATCTTCTGCTGTCTTACGTATTTGCCTATACCAAAAGTCAGCATATTTTCCTTCCGGAATTTCTGATAATATTTCAGTATATGTAGTCAACGGATCATCGAAAACATGTTTCTCACCTATTAATAAAAATGGTAAGTGTTCTTTAGCTTTATAATTAATCATGGTTGCAGCAGTGAAAACATAGCTGTCTGCTCCTGAAAACCAATATGTTAAATATAGTTCCACTTCTTTTATATGTCGAATCCAAAATATGTTAATTTCATCTAATGCTTCTAAAACATTATCTCTATTCATTCCAGATAATAAAGATTTCAGCAAATCTCTATAATCATTTTGTATCAGGTGAATTTTGTTCATCATCAAATTTGAGTTCAAAGTTAATCACCTCATTCATTAACTGTTCTGGAATACCATATACATCATTCAAAAAAGATACTGTTTTTTTCATTACCATAATACAATCTGGTAGTACAGATTGTAATGTTATTTTACCTTCTATATTGGGAACACAATGATATCGATGAGCTGGATTATCGCATTTCAACAATGAAGATTCCCTAACAGCTCCCCATAAGCCATGTTCGAAGGAAGAATCATAGTCATAATACAATCCATATAGTCCTTTTTCATCCACCTTTTCAGCCTTTTCTCTAATGTTTTTCTTATCAAAATACCTAGTATCTATATCAATAAATTCTTCATCTTTGAATTCATTAACCAATATTTCAATGTATTTCGGGTTGAACTGAGTTTCTTCGGAGTTGCCATCATCCCTATATTTGGTTAAGACCTTCTTATACGCTCCTATGCCATACAACTGATAGCCACGCCAGATATTATCATGATTAGACTCGTTTTCAACCAAATACTTCATCATAATATAAACTTCTATCAATGTTCGTACACAGCTTCTACCAGAGATAGCGTTAAACAGTTGATGTTCATAAACCTCTTTCATTATTTTATACGAATATGTAAAAAGTCCAATTAAAACATTCATCTTCTCATTCAAAGGCTCAGAGACTACGAATAAGTCAGAAAGATAAGATTGAACCTTATAAAGGCTTTCCATATATTGAGTAACATTTCTATTTTCTTTAGGAATAATATATATATTACAATCTGTCATTTCACTAACACACCTCCAGAACCCTTTTAAATACTCTGTTTCAGTCTCTTCAAAAGTTAATACAATAATTTCCATAGCACGCACTAATGGTCGCGCTGTATGCATTATTTCATCCTCATGCTTTGTTTTAGGATAAACTGATAACAAATCCGCCTGATTCTTTTGTATGTGTAGTTTGCCTGATACTAAGTAAATATAGAGAGCTATAAATCTTATGTCTGTTGCTTCATTAGATTGGTGATACATTATGTCATTCATGGTCTGAACTATTTTTTTGCATCTATATTCAATACTCTGCTCTCTAGAAAAAAAATACTCTGCAAAAATCGGTGCTTTACTTGTAGTAAGATAAATTGTTAAAGGAGCAAGTGCTTCTCCTGCACCAATTTGAACAATAAATTTATAAAATTCTTTTTGAACATCATTGTCTAACTTTAATATTTGTGACAAACGCGCAGTACTCAGTTCCGGAGCCAAATGATGTAATTCTGAAATTATTCTATTGAGTTTTTGGAAACCTTCTTCACGTCCATAATATTTTAAAATTAGACCAATCCAAAGGTATTCAGGCATTCTTCCATATGCCCACGATTTCTCATCTTCTAGTTCACGCATAGATAAAATGGAATTAAAAGGTGTTACAAATACCCCTTTATTAAATTTATGCTCAGATAATTTGGTATATCTCATTTACTCACCTCATTTCTTTTACCCATTTACAACTATGCAGATCCCGTCATAGATATCTTTCTTATACAAACCATAACAACGAGTTTTAAAATGGTTTGCGTCTTCTGTTTGTGTATTGTTATTATGCATTGCAACAAGCTTCCGGTAAAGTTTTTAGTTATCTGCAGTATACTGCAACAAGATGTTGTATTCTTCGTTTATGTTCAAATGCAATTCAGCTTCTTTGAGTCATATCTCCATAGCTCAAAATATTTTCTTCTGCATTTTCTCCATCTTGATAAAACTCAACAATAATTTGCTTTTCTTCAAAATTAATCTCGTAATATACTCCTAATTTATATTTATAAGGGTATGAGCTTGTAAGCAAACTTAGTCTATTTTTATCTCTTTCTTTGGCTTCTCTGCTAGCTGTACTTTTTTTCATTTCAAGAGCCAGCAAATTATCAGGAGTGACTTTGCCACGACTATGCACTATTATATCTGGAAAAACACGCTTAGGGGCACCTTCTTCATCAGGTAGATGTTTAACATTATTAATGGTATTTTCAAATGCCCTATTAAATTCAATATCAGCATAATAGTTGTTACAAGCGTTTTTCTCCAATTGCTTATTAAGCTCGCACATTAAAGCTCCACACAAACAACGTTCCGATAGCTCGCGCTTCAACAAACTTGCATGGTTTTCTATAAAGGATCTATTAGCGGCCAAAAACATCTCTTTTAAGTTTTCAAAACCATTTTCGTCTCTAGTTATTTCCATGCTCTTTTTCCTCATTACCACAAATATTATCCGGTTATCTCATTGCTATATCAATCCTTCAAACACTCCATCTCTAGGGGCATTCTTTTCACATTCACTTATCCATTTGCCTAATTTGTTAATAGCTACTTGAACCTTTGCTTTAGTCAAGCCTTCTTCTGCTGCTTTATTCCAAAGCCACTCAAAAAAAATATTTATCTGTTTAGGATAGCAAACACTATCATGCTCTAATATTTCATTTAGACCTGGTTTCATCATCTTGTCACATGAACAACTAGCTGCAACTAATCCTTTAATGTCCCATCCTTTATCCGTTCTAGTGATTTCATATTGATCATAATGTCCCCAACGCTTTGTAAATACCTTCATCGTAAATGTCTTTCCTATAGTTCTATCTTTTGGATCGTCATTAGCATGAACGTTTTCTATAAATGCCAACAAATCTTGAACTGGATGCACATGCTCATAAAAGCGTACATCATCAGGTGTACACCCTCGGTTTTCAATCATATACTTATGATGCTTAGGCTCATGACCGCTGTTTTTTAAAGACATATGTAATTCATGAGCTTTTCTAGCCATTTCGTCATAAAGCCTACTAGCATCATCACCAGAAAGTAACTTTTGGTCACTTTCTATGTATTGCCAAATTTGGTTATAGAGGATTTCAAGTTCAGATTTAAGCTTTGTTTGAGATTCCGTTAATTTTAATTTTTTAGGCATAATTACATCTCCAACTCGTATATCTATGTTGGATTTTTATTTTGCATAGTCAATATATTGCAATATACGTAATATATCAACCATACTATTTCTGCAAGACACTCTCATATTCTATAAATTCTACAAGGCGGAATTCATCTAATAACCATGAAAGTGTGTACTTTCATTATATCACTACAATATTTCTTTTATAATCAAACTAGCATAGGTATTATTTAATCCTAATATGCCTTTATTATTCTCGCTCAATGATTGAATGACTCCTAAAGTATTAGGACAAAAGCCTCCAATAACGACTACTGCTATCTATTACCTTCCGTTATATATTCTATATTGATGGTTCATGTACGCACATCACAACCATATTATTTAGCGCCTGCCATTTGGCAAGCGCTTTTTCTATTGCAAGATATTTAACTCTAAGTTGCTCCCCTTACCCTTTTCTCCAGACCATCTTATTAACCACACCTGTGTAGCTTTGGATAATCTTCACAACCTTAGTAGATACATTCTCATCTACATAATCAGGCACCGGCAGTCCGTCATCGCCATCAAGGTTCATCTGCACTGCTGTGTCTACAGCCTGCAGCAGGCTTTTTTCGTCAATGCCTGCAAGCACAAAGCAGCCTTTGTCCAGCGCTTCCGGGCGCTCCGTAGAGGTGCGGATGCACACCGCCGGGAAAGGATGTCCCACGCTCGTGAAGAAGCTGCTTTCCTCCGGCAGTGTACCGGAATCAGATACTACAGCAAAGGCGTTCATCTGCAGGCAGTTGTAATCATGGAAGCCCAACGGCTCATGCTGAATTACGCGCTTGTCCAGTGCAAAGCCGCTGGTTGCCAGACGGTTGCGGGAACGCGGATGGCAGGAGTACAGAATCGGCATATCATATTTTTCCGCCATTTTGTTGATTGCGGTGAACAGCGAGGTAAAGTTCTTTTCTGTATCGATATTTTCCTCACGATGTGCGGAAAGCAAAATGTATTTACCCTTTTCCAATCCCAGACGTGCATGGATATCAGATGCTTCAATCTTCGCCAGATTCATATGCAACACCTCTGCCATTGGGGAGCCTGTAACATAGGTACGCTCCTTCGGCAAGCCTGTGTCTGCCAGATAACGACGCGCGTGCTCAGAATAGGCCATGTTTACATCGGAGATGATATCTACAATGCGGCGGTTTGTTTCCTCCGGCAGGCACTCATCCTTGCAGCGGTTGCCTGCTTCCATATGAAAAATGGGTATATGCAGGCGCTTAGCACCGATAACGGAAAGGCAGCTGTTGGTATCGCCCAAAACAAGCACAGCGTCTGGTTTAATTGCTACCATCAGCTTGTAGGATTCAGCGATAATATTGCCCATGGTCTCGCCTAAATCACTGCCTACAGCGTTCAGATACACTTCAGGATCTGCCAGCTCCAAATCATGGAAGAAGACGCCGTTCAGTGTATAATCATAATTTTGTCCTGTATGTGCCAGGATTACGTCAAAATATTTGCGTGTTTTTTTAATAACTGCAGCCAGACGGATGATTTCCGGTCTGGTGCCTACGATAATCAAAAGCTTAAGCTTGCCGTTGTTTTGGAAGCTTACCTTGCTATAATCACTCATTCTTTGCCTCTACTTTCTCGCCAAAGGTATCAGGATGCTGCGGATCAAACTGTTCGTTGGCCCACATTACTGTTACCAGGTTTTCTGTCTGTGACAGGTTGATGATGTTATGCGTATAGCCAGGCAGCATTTGTACTGCCTGTATCTTGTCACCGCTGACTTCATATTCACGGATTTCGTCCGAACCGATGCGGCGCTCCTGAATCAGGCCATGGCCTGCGACAACGATGAAGAATTCCCACTTGGAGTTATGCCAGTGCTCGCCCTTGGTAATCCCCGGTTTGGAGATATTGACGGAAAACTGGCCGCAGTTCAGTGTTTTCAGCAGCTCAGTAAAGCTGCCGCGTTCGTCCTTGTTCATCTTCAGGTCGAAGATGGTCTTTTCCGCCGGCAGGTAGGAAAGATAGGTGGAATACAGCTTTTTGGCGAAGCTGTTGTAGGGAATTTCCGGCATAACGAGGCTTTGAGGCTGTGCTTTGAACAAATCAAGCAGTTCTACAATCTCGCCAAGTGTTACCTTGTGCGTTGTCGGCGCATAGCAATAGCGTCCATCTGCTGCTGCCTGCGCTGCAAGACCATCATAATTACAGCGATGTGCTTTACCTTCCAGTGCGTCCAGCATTTCTTCTACCAAATCGTCGATATATAAAAGCTCCAGCTCTACATTGGGATCGTTGACCTGAATCGGCAGGTCGTTGGCGATGCTGTTGCAGAAGGTGGCTATTACGGAATTATAGTTTGGTCTGCACCATTTGCCAAAAAGATTGGGGAAGCGGTATACAAGCACCTGTGCCCCTGTTTCCCCGGCATAGGCAAAGAACAGTTCCTCGCCTGCCAGCTTGGATTTACCGTAGTCGGATTCACCGTAGCGTCCTATGAGTGTTGCCTGAATGGAGCTTGCCAGCATTACCGGGCAGGTATTGCCGTGCTTTTTGAGTGTATCCAGCAAAGTGGAGGCAAAGCCAAAGTTTCCCTGCATGAATTCGCTTTGGTCCTTGGGACGATTTACGCCAGCCAGGTTAAAGACAAAATCTGCCTGTGCGCAGTATGTGTCCAGCTCCTGCTGTGTGGAGGTAATATCATATTCATAAATTTCATCTATCTGCAGTGCAGGACGTGTACGGTTTTTGCCCTGCTGAATGTTTTTGAGGTTGGCTACAAGGTTTTGCCCAACAAAGCCTTTAGCACCTGTTACAAGTATTTTCATTTGCCTGACCCCCGCTTAATAATGACGAATACCCTTAAGCTCTTCTTGTACGTAGTCGGTAGTAAGAATCTTTTTTACTGTACCGGCCACATCCAGACGTGTAGTGTTGTGGCTGGTGTAAGATTCATCTGCCATGGTGTGCACCTGTCCCTTGACTACGAATTTATCATAGTTCAGGTCGCGGCTGTCTGCTGCTACGCGGAAGTAATTACCCATATCTTCACTGCGCAGGCGTTCTTCGCGAGTCATCAGTGTTTCATACAGCTTTTCGCCATGGCGTGTGCCGATGATGTTGGTGCCAGTGTCACCAAACAATTCCTGTACTGCCTTGGCCAAGTCACCAATGGTGGATGCATCTGCCTTTTGGATAAAGAGGTCGCCGGGGTTAGCGTGCTCAAAGGCAAATTTTACCAGGTCTACTGCTTCATCAAGGTTCATCAGGAAGCGTGTCATATCAGGATCAGTAATGGTAATAGGGTTGCCTGCATGAATTTGGTCAATAAACAGAGGAATAACGCTGCCGCGGCTACACATTACGTTGCCATAGCGTGTGCAGCAGATTACAGTGCCGCCACGCTCAGCAGCTACGCGGGCGTTGGCATAGATTACGTGCTCCATCATGGCCTTGGAAATGCCCATGGCGTTAATGGGATAAGCAGCTTTATCGGTGGAAAGGCAGACTACACGTTTTACGCCAGCTTCGATGGCTGCATGCAGCATGTTGTCAGTGCCTTCTACGTTGGTTTTTACGGCCTGCATGGGGAAAAATTCGCAGCTTGGTACCTGTTTGAGTGCTGCTGCATGGAAGATGTAGTCAACACCGGGCATAGCATCGCGAATGCTGCGGTAGTCGCGCACGTCGCCCACATAAAATTTCACCTTGCCTGCTGTTTCAGGATGAGTCGCCTGCAGGCTGTGACGCATGTCGTCCTGTTTCTTTTCATCACGGGAGAAAATGCGGATTTCGCCAATATCGGTCTCCAGAAAATGCTTCAGCACCGTGTTGCCAAAGGAACCGGTGCCACCAGTAATCATCAATGTTGCTCCAGAAAATGCGGTCATGGATGAACCCTCCTAGTTTTTATCTTTTCTCTTTTATACTCACAGCGTTGTCCCATTGGGAATATCGCTGTCATCTGCTACGTTTACGTTGTTGCTGATGCTTACATTGCTGCCTATACGTACTCGCTTGCCTACATGTGCCAGCGCACGTACTACGGAGTTGGTGTAAATCAGCGCATAATCATCTACAAAGGCGTCATTGTGTACCTCTACACCGGGGTTCAGCAGCACGCCATCACCCACGCGCCCGCCGTTTTGCACTACTACGTTGTTTAAAAGCACGCAGCCGCAACCTATTTGGGCATGTGGACTGATATAAGCGCTGCTGCAGACAATGTTGGGAAAGCTGTAGCCAAGCGCTTTAGCTTTGCTATAAATGTCTTCACGCAGCTTGTTGTTGCCAATGGTCACTATAAGCTGGTCAAAGCCGGCCTCGTCATGCAGGCGCTGCAGGTCGCTGATGCCGCCTACTACCTCCACACCATCGACTACTGCACCAGCTGCCCGGCCATCGTCGACAAATGCACAGTCAAACTGCCTGCTGGCGTGCTCCAGCGTCACGCGGCCAAAGCCACCGGCACCTATTATAAGAAGTTTGGATACCAATAAATCTCACCTCATCAAATGCTCTGCTGCTTTTATTTTAGCAGCAAAGGATTGTACTAAAAATTCCTTATATGATATACGTTCTGCTTTAGCAAGAATAATAGTACTCTATTTTATATTATAGCACTATCCAACAAAAAATTCTTTAATTTCTTGTTATTTTGCGTTCTATATTTTAGAAGGTTTTATACAACAGGTTACTTTTATCTTTATTTCATAAGCCGTATATTTTCATGGTTTTAGTCTGCCTAATATGTATTTATGCGTTTAAAAATAAGTGCTGGAGGTATTGACCCAATCTAGGTCAACACCCCAACACTTATTATAGAACCAACATTCTATGGATAGCGCCGTAATAGTCAACCCCCATAACCACCTCTACCCGCCATGCTACATACTAGCAGAATGATATTCATTATAATTCCTCTACTAATACTCAAAGCTAATGCCAAACTACCAGTAAAAGGAATTAAATATTCACGTCAAATCATAGAAATTATTGATAATAAAGCACTAAACATCTTAATTGCTGTTCAAATATCATTACTAGATCCTGAGTAAGCTTCTATTTATAAACAACCAACTAAGTTGTAAATTTTACAAAGAATTTGTTCGCTAACGATAGAACTAACCTGCCTAGATATTATTTTTACACAGTTAATATACTACTAAAAATAAAGATTATTAACAAAAGCAGTTTTATTTGATATGTATAGTGTAACAGCATCAAGTTTAGACCAATGATAAGTAAAACCCTTTAAAGAACTATATAAATTTCAAATGATTATACAGAATAGCAAAAATATTGTTTTTATGTTCTTTTATGTTTCGTATGTATTTATCATTCCAATTTACTGTATTTTGTGACATAGACATTTCAGTCAAGATATTGTCATAAAACTCATCTACTGCTTCATTTATTTTATTATAAAGAGTTTTATCGAAATAAACTATATTGTTTAGTAGTTCTTTTTCCTCATAATTGTATTCAGTAATTTTTCTAGATAGTTCTTTTAATTTAATTGCCTTTAAATTAAAATCTCTCAATTCTTCTTCTTGTTTTTTTATGTGATTATCAATTTGTTCAGTAAACTTAGGTATAATTATATCTAAATACCATTTTCTATTTGCCTCTTTTTCGAAATCTATAATACTATCATTTCTAGATAAACGATATATTACATAAACAAGTCCAACATTTGCTAAAGCACCTACACCCTGACAAGCTGAACTATATTCCGTTAGCAGATTTTTAAAGACATATATTAATCCAAAAATTATCAATAATGCTATAAATGGAAAAAGAAAAGTCTTATTAATTTTAAATCTAACAATATAATGCATTATATTTCACCACACTAAAATGGCATCTTGATAACCAATGCAGCTTCAATACCATTTTTAATATTATCATATACTACATTACTTTTAGTATTGAATTGGTATTTTTCATTAAACTTTTCTTTGCCAAGACTACGAATACTTTTTCCAAAACATTCTAAAAAATAGGAAGCAGTTATAGCAAAAACATCTGGAATGAATATTTCATATATTTTATCATCATAGTCTCTTTGATCTAACTTTAATTTAGAACGCATTATTTTTCCTTCATTTCTGCCTGATAACACCTTACTATTTCCATTAATAATAACTTCTAATTTTTCTCTTTTTTTAGGAATACTATTAATCATGTCTTCTACTCCTTCTAATTATTTTGACGTGTATTAGATAACAAAGTATTGATATACTTTTCGTCAATATAGAATTTTAAATTTATAATTACTCCCGGAAATGAAGCATCAATAGTATGCACATAATTTTTATCTGGCGGCTGATTTAAATCGTTATCTTTATTAAAAGCAATAACTTTAGGATGTCCTGGTGCAGCATCCATTCTATATTTTCCATCAAAAATAATGTTACCACAACCCGACGTTATACTTAATATCGGTTCTTCTCCATTGGACGTTTTTCCTAAATCTTGAAAATTAGTAAATAACGTAGCAGTCCCTTTTCCACGGTCTCCATTGTTTTCATTTTCTATGAATCTACTAATATTTTCCTGGAGACAATATAGAAGGTAGAACAATTCCTTTTTCTTTTTATCTGAAATCAACCCAAAAACATTTTTCCAACTTGCTGTAACTTTATTATATTGTCTTTCCAATCGTTCTTTTATAAATTCAGTTCCGCAATTACATATACTTTCATAAAATGTATTTCCTATGCTAATAATAGATAATTGACAAACTCCTAATTTTTCAGTCCCGCGTTTATTAGGCAACATTGTAAAATGCCCCTGGCAAAACCATCTTTTAGGATTATTGCTATGATTATCGCAATTAAGAACTATTTCTGAAACCAGATTAGTAATTTTATTTAATCCAATATCGCTAATAGAGAAATGACATGTTTTGTAACAACTATTAAAGTATTCTGCTACTTTTCTTCCGGCATCTGCATGAGGAATATTTTTATGCATCTTTATATATTGATCATATAAGTCAAATATTCTTATATGATCTGGAATCGTTACATTCTGTAATACTCCTAGGTGCTTTAATACGCCAGAACAAATCAACAACCCCAACATAGATTCATTTTCTACATCATCTTTTGCATGTTTAAATTGGCCCCTGAAACTAATTGGCTTTTGTAGTAACTTTCTATGACAATCTATTTCATATAAAATCGCATCCATCAGTAATGAAGCGCTTAAATCAAGTTCATTGCAATCAGTATGATCTAAATATATAGTATTTATTTTTCTATTTTGGTACATACCAATTAATTGCTGTAGAACTTTAAGCGTTCCTTCTGGATTACTAGAAAATGAAAACTTCTCTGGTATTTTCAAATACGCAGTACCATTTTTACAAAGATAGTTTTGACTAAAAAAACCCTTTTTTGTAAAGTATTCAATAAAGCCATTAGATAATTTATCCATAAGTATGGGTAAGTTTGGGTTTCTTAAATGCCTAGGTCTACTATATTTAGTTCTCTTTTTGGTAAAAAAATCCTCTTTACTTTTATAAATTCTAGGAAGCACTTTGTTTAACCTCAAATTTTCTCTAACACGTCCGCTATTCTCTTACAAGCAAATCCATCGCCATAGGGATTAGCAGCATGAGCCATAGCATGGTAAGCTTGCTCACTTTCAAGCAATTCTTTAAAATTCTTATAGATAGTTTCTTCATCAGTTCCAACAAGCTTTAACGTACCAGCAGCAATTCCTTCTGGTCTTTCCGTTGTATCACGCATAACTAATACAGGCTTACCAAGGCTAGGTGCCTCCTCCTGAATCCCTCCACTATCGGTAAGAATCATATGGCTGCGTGCCATAAAGTTATGAAAATCAACAACATCTAGTGGCGGTATAATGTGTATTCTATCGCAATCTCCTAATTCTTCATCTGCAATTTTTCTAACAACAGGATTCATGTGGATAGGATAAATCGCCTTTACATCTGCATGTTCATCCATAATTCTGCGAATAGCTCTAAACATATGATGCATAGGCTCACCTAAATTCTCACGACGATGTGCAGTTATTAATATAAGCTTGCTGCCTTCTACCCATTGAAGCTCTGGATGTCCATAGTCCTCTATAACCGTAGTCTTCAAAGCATCTATTGCCGTGTTACCGGTAACATAAATTGCGTCAGCTTTTTTACCCTCACTAAGCAAATGCTCCTTTGCAATTTCAGTTGGTGCAAAATGGTACTTTGCAATAATACCGACAGCCTGTCTATTAAATTCCTCTGGAAAAGGTGAGTAAATATCATATGTACGCAGACCAGCCTCCACGTGACCAACAGGAATCTGCAAGTAAAAGCAAGCTAAAGAAGTTACAAAGGTTGTTGATGTATCTCCATGTACAAGAACTACATCTGGCTTCACCTCTTCCAGAACTGCTTTAATGCGCTCCAAAATGTTAGTTGTCACATCAAATAAAGTCTGTCTTGCTTTCATGACTGACAGGTTATAATCAGGCACAACAGAAAAGGCTTTTAAAACCTGCTCAAGCATTTCTTTATGCTGACCGGTTACACAGACAATCGTTTCTACGTTCTTTCTTGATTTTAGCTCATTCACCAATGGGCACATTTTAATTGCTTCGGGACGAGTTCCGAAGACTAGCATTATTTTTTGCATCCTATCAAGCTCCCAATGAAAAAAGCTATGCAGAATAACTCTGCTTTTCTGCATAGCCTTTAATATTATCAAATATGATATACTTCAGGTAAATCAATTACATTTTGGCAATCAAGAATTACTTTATTAGCTAATTTATCAACATTTTCTTTGATTTCGTTGTGCTTAACCATGACAACAACCATATCGACATCATTTAAGAATTTATCTAAATCATGGTATTGATTCTTGACTACATCATCAGTAATAAAAGGATCATATACCTTCAGCCCTGTTGCCAAATGACGCTCTTGGCTTTCCAAAAGCTGTAAAGTCGGAGACTCTCGAATATCATCAACGTTTTCCTTATATGTCAAACCATACAAACCAACCTTAGTAATATCTTTCAAGCCTTTTTCCTTCATAATCTCATATATACGATTTAAAACAAAGTCAGGCATACCATCATTAGTTTTCATAGATTCGCCAATAACTTTTGTCAATGCAGGATAATCTCCGACTAAGAACCAAGGATCAACACTAATGCAATGACCACCTACACCAGGACCAGGTTGCAAAATATTTACGCGCGGATGCATATTGCAAATCTTAATAATCTCATACACATCCATACCATCATGACGGCAAATTTTTGCTAACTCATTAGCAAAAGCGATATTAACTGCACGGAAGGTATTTTCCACAACTTTTGTCATTTCAGCAGTCTTAATATCAGTTACAACAATCTCGCCTTGACAGAAGGAAGCATAGTACTCTTTTACCTTCTCACCAATTTCACGATTATCAGCACCAATAGTACGATTGTTATGCAATAATTCATAAACCATATTGCCTGGAATGATTCTTTCAGGTGCATGCACTAAATGAAGGTCCTTGCCAATTTCAAACCCATTTTCTTCAATTACAGGTCTAACAAATTTATCAATTGTACCAGGAGAAACCGTAGATTCAATTACCACTGTTGCACCTTTAGGACAAACCTTCATAACACTTTTAACTGCCGCAACTACATAACAAGCGTCAATTTTTTTTGAGAATTTATCATACGGTGTAGGAACCGATACAATGTATGTATCTGTAACCTGATATTCCGTCGTAAATTTCACACCTGCTTTCACAGCATCAGCAAAAAGCTCATCCAAGCCTTTTTCCTTAAACGTAGTATGACCAGCATTAAGAGTATCCACTAACTTTTTGTTGTAGTCAGTACCTATAACCTCCACACCATGAGCTGCCATCATTAAGGCAGTCGGCAAACCAATGTAGCCTAAACCAATTACGTTAACCATAATATACACACTCCTTTATAATCTTAGCTGCAATAGCTAGTATAAACTTTGTTATTATTGGATTCTCTCCACAAAGAATAAATCAAAAATACATAAACTAGAGACTTCGATACACAAATAAACCATAAAAAAGTATCTACTGTTTGTATCGTAAAAATAGTAAATATATAAGAAATTATTGAAGTAAGCACAAGAAGTACTTGTATTAAAAACTCTCGCTTTTGTTTTTTACAAACAATTAATCCAGGCGATAAAGCGGTTCCAATAAATCTAAGCATATAGTATGGGATTAAGATTTGAATATATTCACCTGCAACCAACCATTTTTCTCCTAAAAAAAAACCACAGGCTAAAGGTGCCAAAAAATAAATCAATATCCCCATAGGAATAGCTATTACCGTTAGAAACGAAAGGGTTTTTTTGTAAGCTTTTTCAAAACCTATGCCTTTAGCATATTCAACAGATGCTTCTTGCATAAAAACTTTAGAAACATTTCCACTAATCAACGCTAAAGGTAAACCAAGAATTCGTGTTGACAAAGAATAAAGCCCAACCACTTCCATATCAAATAACATTTCAAGAAAAACTGTAACCGATGCATAAGACAAACTATTCGCAAACATAGCTGGCACAGAAAATAATGGTAAATTTTTATGCTTCAAAGCAACTTTTTTGAGCATTGTTCTATTAATGCACATAATTCTTCTTAATGAAGGGAACAATGTTTTACTTTGCATTCTAATACAGCAATACTGTCCGATAGTGTAAGGTAAAATTAATCCTAAAACCCCTAGTTTTAAAAAGCCTAAAATAATACCGCCCACATTTTGACAGATAGAACGTATAACAGTAACCTTAGATAATACCCCATATTCTCTAATCCTATTATTGTAAGCAGTAATTACGTTAATTATTGTATTAGAAAACATCAAAAAAAAGAAGAAAGGTATTATATAACGATAAGAACTATACTCTGGTTTAAAAAACCAAAAATATATTCCAAAAGCAAATGTTACTAATATACTAATTACCGTTCCTATTAATAGTGATAACTTAATCAACGGAAAAATATTTTCTTCGTTTTCTTCAGAAACAATAGCCATATCATATCTAAAATTCAAAATAGCAGTAAAAGTTGTACTAATAACCAAAAAATAAGAATATATTCCTATTTCACTTACACTATACAATCTAGTTATTAAAATGGAACATAAGACAACAATTAACTGTGCAAAAAAAGAACCTGTTGTAAGCATGGCTATACTACTGAAAAAACTACTCCGTTTAAGTATATTTAATAATCTCATTATGTTCCTTCTCTCATATAGTATACTATGAAGCTTAAAGGTTATTATATTAAACACTTTAATCTCTGAGTCTGATTAATTATATTATAAATTTAATTGTCAATATGATTCTCATGTTTTTCTATAACTTTAATTACTTTAGCTGGTACTCCCCCCACAATACAATATCCCTGAGGAAAGCTCTTAGTTACAACAGAACCAGCAGCTACTACTGTATTCTCTCCTAAAAAAACTCCAGGTAGAATAACCGAATTCATTCCAACCCAACATTTAGCAGAAAGAACAATATCTTTTCCAGGAACATGCCTATTAAGATTAGAAATATCATGATTAGTAGTAATTATCCCTACGTTTGGAGCAATATAGCATCCCTTACCTACAAAAATCTGCCCTCCATGAGCCTGCCAATAACAACCTGGTACTTGAAAAATATGTATATCATCTGATGAAAAGTGAATTCTCTCTGCCCCTCCAATAATTGTATTTGGATGTACTGGCCACGGTACATTTCTATTATCTCCAAAAAGTCTTCCAGGCAAAGATCTGAAAGCCCAATACCATCCCATACATTTTTTATCATAGAAATAGCCACTTAAGTATTGTTTGTTAAAGAAAATAGAAAAAAACGATCTAAGTAAGTAATTAATTATTTTTAATGATACAAGTTTTCTCAATTTAATCACCTTTAAATTATAAAAATACTAGAAACAACTTTATTATATTCTTACTGATTTCCCTATAAAATAAACAGTTACAGCACTGAAAATAAATATTGTGCAAGCACTTAATAGTGCTGGAGTGTTTACTGTAAAATTAATACAAAATCTCAACAAACAAAATAGATATATATATGCTAACTCTATAGAATCAGTTTTCAACAATAAATTCTCAAAAAACAAAGATATTGCAATATTTATTATAGAAAATAGAAACGGAAAAAAAATGCCAAAAACAGCATATCCATAACCCAATGCAGGCAATATATATCCTGTATTTTGATATCCATTATAAATAATATTATTATATATAATACTTGACGGAATACCGAGATCTTTAACTAATAAACTTAACGGAAATACCGATCTAATAAAATCAAATATTACATTAAAAAACGATAATCTATATTTTTCAAAAGTCTCTATACATAAGGCTATATTGCTAGGTCCCATAAAATATGCTTGAAGGTAATTAGAATAACTTGCCATATCGGCATTAGAATCAGCTAAACTGTCCATATAAGATGAATAAAGAAACGCATTAGAAAACTTATAAATGCTCATCAAAAGCAAAACCAATCCAGCTACTGAAAAAACATATAATAAAATTTTTCTACGCTTTTCTGGAAAGCATCTTATTAAAACATAAGCGCAGCAAATCGAAGAATATATCTGTGCTGATCTACGTTCTCCAATTATGACACATACATTAATAAGAGCAACTAACAATGCTATATTAAAAAATAAGTTTCTTTTAGACTTGACATAATATTTTTTTGAATAATAGGCTGCAATAACAAAAAAATATATCAATCCAACTAATAAAATCTGCCTTAATACCAATAGTCTAGTATCAACTTCATCTCCTATTCTTGAACCAGTATCTACATCAAGCATAAAAAATTTAATCAAATGTATATTATTGAAATATGCATATGCAAAAACAAATAAAGCAATCAATAAGAATACACTATACGTAGAAACATTTCCCTTTAACATCAGTTCCTTACTCTCTAGATTTACGTTTTTATTTCCTTTTATTTTTATAAACAAGTAAATGAATGAGGATAAAATGATTAAATCGGCAATACACAAAAGGCATGTTAAAAAGCCATTATCATCAGAAATATAAATAGGTGTAACAAGCCCTTCTCTTCCAGTCAAGGAGATAAATATAGGTATAATAGTGAATCTTATATATTGAAGAACAAAAAAGGTATATATAGTAAATTTGTACTTACTTTTCGTTACGCTTGGGAAAAGTACAGCAAAAGTAATTGAAAAAATGATAGGAAAAAAAGTTATGATTCGGTACTGTTCTCTAATATTGTAATAGAATAGCAGAGTAACAAAAAAGCTAATCATACTACTTATAATTACAAATATATATATATGTTTTTTATCCAAGGTACTAGACATTTTTATTGACTTCCTTATCAAATAAAGCGTTTTCTTTTTTTATGGTTACTAAATAATTATTACATGACTCTCTAAGCTTATCAAAATTAATCTTGCGATACCATTCATATACTCTATCATTCAAGTCATCTGATAAAGAATCAACTACATATCCCATTGACAATTCTTTACTAATTGTTTCCATATATGTATTCTTTTCGACTAATATAGGAATATTACAGAATATACCATAGTACAGCTTAATAGAAAGTGCATAATCAACGCTAGGATTTCCGCTACCATATAAATTATTAATAATGTCTGTTCTATCAATAAACTTATATGTATCATTTACAGAGAAAGCTCCTCCAAAAATGGCATTATTAATATTGTTTTCTGCCGCGTACTGTTCAAGCACTTCAGAATTTGTGCCATAATAATGAAGCTCGAAGCGTTCATCATTTGCAAAAATATCTAATAATCTCTTATTAATTTCAAAAAACCTAACGTTACCAATAAAAGTAATTCTTATTTTTCTATTTAGGGGTGCTAGTTTTTCACGCACAATACATTTATTTAGAACATTTTCATTTAAACTATGCAACATTATATAATTGAATTTTGGCAGAAATGTTTTGAAACCATTAGATGATATGGTTGTGAAAACAGAATTCTCAACAACTAGCTTGAACAAATAATATATCAATCTATATTCTTGATGGGCATAATCTCTAATATTTAAACAATATTTCTTCTTTTGGAATAACGCTAGATATATTGAAAACATTATAATAGCTACATCATTCCATACAATTATAAAGTCGTACTTGTTTTTATTAATAATTCTTATTGCATAAGGTACAAATGACAAATACTGGAATAATTTTTTAATTCTCAAGCTGCTAGGATTTATTTTATTTATATACCTGTATATGTTTTTGCATTCAATTTTTTCTTCGACATCATATTTATCCATATATATTATATCGAAATCAATTCCCCTTAATTTAAAAATCTTTGTATAAGCTGAAATCAAAGACATATGCTTTAAGTTTACTGCACTTAAAATACATATTTTTTTCATATAATCCTCCATTAAATATTCATAAAAGTTCTTTGAACAATTCAATATATAAACTCATTGATTTATTTTTATCTAGAACTTTAATAGCGAATTCTCTAGCATTCCTTCCCTGTTCTTTACATATTTCCTTATTTTGAAGATAATATCTTATGTTATTAGCTAATGTTTTAGCATCACCAGCTTTTGAATACATCCCTAGACCATTATTTACTATAAGCTCAGATAATTCTCCATAATCAAACGACAAAATAATAGGTCTTCCACAAGCTAATATACTCCAAGTTTTACTCGGTAATCCAGCCTGTCCAGTCCCTTCCTTACAAGATACAATACAACAATTTCCTAAAGAATAAACCTCTGAAACATACTCAAGACTTTGTAACGGATAAAAGTAAACATTATTCAATCCTCTAGCTTTTTCTTCTATATTTACTTTGTTTACACCATCACCAAACAAATGAAATGCTACATTCTCTTTTTTTAATAATTCAGCAGCGTTAATAATTGTTTCAATCCCTTGCAAGGCTCCTATTGATCCTGCATATACAACATTAAACGTATCTTCCGTAATCCCAAACTTTTTAGCTAGCCTATTTTTTTCAATAGATACCGGTCTAACTCTTTTTGTATCTATCCAATTATAAATAACTTTTATTTTATTTTCAGGAACTCCTTTATTTAGTAGATTTTTTTTTATATCTTGACTTATAACTATGATTTTATCTGCATTTCTATAAGTAAAATCTTCAACAATCCTACCTATTTTCCATATAAGACTGCCTTTTTTTGTCATTTTAGCGTTTACCATGGAATCAGGAAAAACATCCTGCAAATTATAAACAAAAGGTTTCTTTAACCGTTTCTTCAGTAATGCAGCTAAAGCTCCTTGAGTTGGTGGAGTACTTGCTGCATATATTAAGTCTATATCTTTATACTTTGAACATATCAGATATTGTTCGAAATTCATGTAAATATAGCGAAAAGCTCTTTTGAGTACGTTCTTTCCTTCCTTCATCAGCTTAAAGCGTTCTATATTTACATGCCCATCATACTTCTGTTCCCTAGGCTTGTATTTAATATAATCTTCTTCAGTACATCCACGAGAAGGCTGAGGGGTAACAATATATATTTCATCACCATTTTCTACTAAAGCTTTCTCTAAGTCATTATTCAAATGTGCACTAGAAAAAACTTCAGGCTCATAATATGCACTTGGTTTTAATATCTTCATATATAATTCCTGGCTTTCTATATAATAAAGTGAACTTTACCAATAGCTACTTCACATTCTCTAATAGCTTCATCTACTGAATCTGCCTGACTGATAACAAAACCAGCTCTATCAGTACTGCTCTTTACTTCTTTTAATTCTTCCCCAATACCATGTACAATACTTACTTGTTTCACACTTGGCACTAGTTCAGCATCATGTATACCAATAATATTTTTAACTTTTCCACTGCTAGTTTTAAAGTAACGAATAGCTGCTGCTTTATTATACTTTGCAGTAATGTCTGGCACTTCTCCTAAAGCTATCTTTATACAACACTCTACCATATTTACACCAGTAGATAATGGAACTAAGTGAGTTGTAATATTATCTCCACCTAATCTAGCTCCCAACTCTACTATTTTAGGACCATCTTTTGTAACTTTAATTTCAGTATGAGAAGGTCCATTTGAGATTCCAATTGCTTTATTAGCTGATTTAGCTACCTCAGCTATTTTTTCCTTAATTTCTTCCAATAGCTTCGAAGGCTGTGAATGTCCCATCTCAACAAAATATGGTGCGCCTGTAGTAATCTTGTCAGTGATTTGAATTACATGGCAATTTCCATCAATCGATAAGGTTTCAACACTGACCTCAGGACCTTCCATATACTCTTCAACAACTAACTCGCCAGTTCTAGAAAAAGCTTTGCTGTAATCATAAGCTTTTTGCAAATTATCAGGCGTTTGACTTTTAAGCAAATCTACACCTCTTGAACCGGAATTATCAGCAGGTTTTACAATGCATTTATAACCTCTGCTCATAATATCATTTACAGCTTCAAGAAACTCTTTATAATCACTTACTCGATGATATAAAGGTATCGGTACATTACACCTTTGCAAAGCATCTCTCATAAAAGCTTTATTTGTTGCTTTTAACGCAGTTTCTTTGGTAACACCTACTAACCCAAGTTCCTCCGCAACAACAGCAACTGTTTGCATCGGCATATCACTAGCTAAGGTCATAATTCCGTCTATTGCATTATCCTTAGCACATTTCAATACAGTAGGAATATCAATTGTGCTAATAACCTCGCACTGTATACCAGGCTCTTTAAAGCCAATAGCATCCGGATTCATATCCAAAGCAATAACGTGTAATCCCATTTTTTTCGCTTGTTGAATTGCTGGCAGTTGTAAAATACTTGCGCCTAATATCATCAACTTTTTCATGATTTTCATCCTCTACTTTTTGAAAAGATCTTCATTTCTCTTTGTCCCATTTAAATCAACTATATATGAGCCTAATTTATCAATTTCAGAACGATTAATATTCTTATGCCCTAACACAGTCATAATAGTCATAAGAATAATTCTCACCTCTAAAACAAAAGAAAGATTCTCAACATAATAAATATCATTTTTTAATTTTTCTTTTGTTAAAACTGAATTACGATTTACAGCTTGATTATAGCCAGTGATACCAGGTTTAACAGTTAACACTATTTTCTCTTCTTCTGTATAAGCCGCTGAACCTATTGGTGTATCAGGTCTAGGACCAATAAATGACATTTCACCAAGCAATACATTAATTACCTGAGGCAATTCATCAATACTTGTTCTTCTAGCAAATCTACCAAACTTTGTTACACGAGGATCATCATCACCATTATATGTTGAACCATCCGCTAAACGAATATCTGGTGCATTCACTTTCATCGAACGTAATTTATACATAAGGAAAGTCTTTCCAAATTGACCAGTTCTTTTAGCCATATAGAAAATTGGTCCGCCGTCCTCTAATTTTATAAAAACACCTGATATAATGATTATTAAACCTATAGGAAGCAAAAGTACTAATGCCCCAAAGATATCAACAACTCTTTTTATAAATCGAAAAGTATAGGTACCAGCAGGCTTCATCTCATTTGACATATTTAAATAACTCCTGGTACTTATTCTGATCTAAATCTTTTTTGTAATCTATCATCATGTCTTTAAAATTGGAATATTGGGGAACATAGCCAAAATCCCTCTTTGCCTTTTCCATAGAAAATAGATATGAAGGTGTATTATTAACTATTTCAGGTTTATAAACAATTTTAGACTTCTTTGATTGACTAGGTGCCCATAAATCAGCTATTACCTCAGCTTGTTCTTGTAATGTTACACCTCTTCCAGATGTCATATTGTAAAGTCCATATGTTTTTTCACTAAACATAGCTAAATAATATGCATGCGCAACATCTTTTACATATGCTACGTCTCTACTTAAATTTTTATCTCCAAAAATGCAAATATCTTCACCCTTAGAAGCATTGTCTATAAAAACCTTTAAGCCTGATTTCTTTAATACTCCATTTATATATAAACAATCATGAGGCCCTACACCATAAACTGGCGGAAATCTAAACCATGCATTCTTCATGCCATGCTGCTGATTATAATATTCCATGGTGTCATTAGCTGCATTCTTAGAAAAAACATATACTGCATGATCACCTTTATAAATAAAATCTCTAGGTTCATCTTCAGTAATGACTTTTTTTCCCCATGCTCCACGAACATCAGCATATGAACAGTTGGAAATCACTCGATTTATATTATTTTTTCTACAATACTCTAAAACATTTATTGTACCTATAGTGTTAATCGCAAAATACTCATCAGCATTTTCATCTACATCTAAATTAACTTCAGCATTTGCAGGTAACAGTCCAGCTAATAACACTACTCCATCTACATCTTTTTTAGGTAATTTGTCGAAGTCACTTTTATTAGATAAATCTAAATTGATATACTCTACCCCTAATCTATCATAATGTTCCTTAAATTTATTGTTTCTACCAGTTACAACAACATTACAACCTTGCTTCAGAAATTCATCAACAGTATAAACTCCAATAAAGCTAGAAGCACCGATAACTATAACCATTTTTCTTCCTCCTCAAAAGATCAAATATACTCCTTCACAATCTTGCAGTAGTTTTCAATAATATACTCAACCTCTTCATCTGTTAAGCAGGTATGCAGCGGCAAAGTAATCTCGTTAACAAAACGCTTGTAAGCATTCGGATAATCCTTAATATCGAAGCCCAGATTCTTATAAGCAGTCATCATCGGCAGTGGTTTGTAATGCACATTAGTAGCAATGCCTGCTTCTGCCATCTTCACAATAATCTCCTGACGCTCCTCCAAGCCTGCGCCCGGAATACGGGTAATGTACAGATGGCCGGAAGATTGATGGTTGTCATTATAATGGTCAAGCACATCAATACCCAGCGGCTTGAACGCTGCATCATATCTTGCAATAATCTCTTTACGTCTTGCCAGCATGCCAGGATAGCGTTTCATCTGCGCCAAACCAATACCAGCCATAATATCTGTCATGTTACATTTGAACCAAGGGCCTACAATATCATATTCCCATGCGCCCAGCTTAGTCTTTGCCAAAGCATCCTTTGATTGGCCGTGCAGGGAAAGTAATTGCAGCTTATGGTAAATATCCTCGTCATCAACACCTGGAATAGTTCTCCAAGTCAATGCACCGCCTTCAGCAGTAGTAAAGTTCTTTACTGCATGGAAGCTAAAGGAGCTGAAATCGGCAATAGAACCGCACATCTTGCCATGCCAGCTTGCACCAAAGGCATGCGCGGTATCTGCACAAACAGCAACCCTGCCAATGGCCTTTTGAATTTCATTCTTAGGCTTGAACAAAGCCTTTTTCTTTTCCACAATTGCAAAAATCTTGTCATAATCGCAGGGAACACCGCCAAGGTCTACAGGAATAATCGCCTTAGTCTTTTCCGTAATAGCTGCTTCCATCTTGTCATAATCCATTTCCAGGCAGCCTTCCTGCACATCTACAAACACAATCTTTGCGCCCACATGGTCGACAATAGAGGCAGATGCAGAATAGGTATAAGCAGGAACAATAACCTCATCACCTGCACCGATTCCCAGCACGCGCAGTGCCATTTCACCGCAGGCTGTCTGGCTGTTCAGGCAAACGCAGCGATTAACGCCAACATATTTTGCAATCTGTCTTTCCAGCTCTTTTGTTTTCGGACCGGTAGTAATCCAACCGCTTTTAATAGTATCCGCTACCTCTTGGATTTCCATGTCGCTCATATCAGGGGGAGAAAAAGAAATATTCATAGCCTTCATTTTTACATTGCCTTCTTTCAAAAATATATCTAAATTTTAATTAATAACCTTCGCATTCTGCATCTCCGCCGCATTGGCAGCCTTGCAGTTAACCTCTTCCGGCGTTTTGTACGTCGGCACAACCCTGCGCATCGCAGCACGCACCGTCTCATCATCATTGGAGCTGATAGCCTCGCGCAAAATTTCTAAGCGCTCCTGCAAATCCTCCATGCTGATTGGCTCGTCCTTCTCGATAAAGATTAAATCATTATCCGTCTTGCGTAGCGTTTCGCTCTTCACTAGCAGCTCCTCGTAAAGCTTTTCACCGGGGCGCAAGCCTGTCTCGATAATATCAATATCGCGGAAAGGCTCCAGCCCGCTAAGCTTAATCATATTCACCGCCAGATCATAAATCTTAATCGGCTGGCCCATATCCAGCACAAACAGCTCGCCGTTCTTGGCGATGGCACCACTGTGCAGCACCAGCTGGCTGGCCTCCGGAATAGTCATAAAATAGCGGATAATGCGCTTGTCCGTCAGCGTAATCGGTCCGCCATTGGCTATCTGGCGTTTGAACAGCGGTATAACACTGCCTGCGCTGCCCAGCACATTGCCAAAGCGCGTATCACTGAACACAACACTGCTGCCGGATGCACTGTGCGCCCTTGCGATAATCTCACACATACGCTTTGTCGCGCCCATAATATTCGTGGGGTTGACCGCCTTATCTGTAGAAACCATCATAAAGCGCTGCGCACCATACTCCTCGCACAGCTTAATCACATTCAGCGTACCAAAAACATTGTTTTCCACCGCTTCAATGCAGTTCTTTTCCATCAGCGGCACATGCTTATGTGCTGCAGCGTGCACCACAATCTGCGGATGGTATTCCTCCATAATCCTGCGCATGGAACGCTCGCAGCAGATATTGGCAATTTCTGCCTTAAAATCCAGTTCATCGCCATAACGCAAACGCAGCTCCTGCTGCAGGTCATAAACGCCGTTCTCATAAATATCCAGCGCCACAATCTGCTTAGGCTGCATCTTCGCCAGCTGACGGCACAGCTCGCTGCCGATACTGCCACCGCCGCCGGTAACAAGAATAACCTTGCCCTTATAATAATCAGCAACAAACTCATTGTTTACTACAATAGGCTGGCGGAACAGCAATTCATCAATATCAAACTCACGCAGCATACGCTTGCCGCTCTTGGCAATATCAGCCACGGAAAAGTCATAAACCTTAACCTTGTAGCCTGCCTTACGATAGAAGTTGAACAGCATCTCCTTATTCGTATTCACGATATTGGTAATAGCAAAAACAATCTCCTGCACGCCCATGTCCTTAAGGTCATCCAGGGTATCTTCGCCTTCCGCGTAAATTGGCAGGCCCATAATCTCGCGTCCTACCTTTTCCTCATCCTGGTCGATAAAGCAAACCGGCACATAGGCAGCACTGTCATTGCTCAACAGCTCATCCGCCAACACAGCGCCCAAACGCCCTGCACCCAGCACCGCCACACGGATACGCTTATTTTTATTGCGGCGCTCCTTGATAACAGTTTCACCGGCAAACAGCACCAGCAGCCAGCGCAGGAATTCTCCCTTCTTGTCCTTGCGCACACCATAACGGTAGCAATAGCGGTACATCAGGCGGATGCCCACAGCACCCAGCAGGTTAAGCATAATAACAATCAGCCAGGTCTTGCTTTCAACATTGCGCAGGCCCAAAACATACTTCAGCGGGAAGTAAAACAGCAGCGCTGTCAAATCTGTCGCAAAAAGGCGCATATATACGCCTACGCCGCCATAACGGATTACCATATGGTAAACATTACCCATAATGCGGCAAAACAGCAGACAAGCAAGCGTGGCAATAACAGTCTCCACAAACTCCGTTATATCTTCTGGATGAATTCCGTAAGCGCTGACAATAAAAAACACAACCAGCAGGAAAATCGCGATGTCGTAAGCCATCAGCAGCCATCTTATATTTAATTTTTTGCTAACTTCATTAATACTCATACGAATCCATCACGAACACTTTCTTTAAAACACATCAATTAACATAACAACTTAAATCAGTCAGCTCAGCTGTTTAGCTTACTTTCCCTCCCCGTTGGAAGCTTCCTTGCTTCCGTAGTAATAGTAATAGCCATAACCATAGCCACGGTGCTCACTGCGCACCTTGTTCAGCACAACGCCCAGGATATTCGCCCCGGCCTGCTGCAGCTGCTTCTTCACATCGCGCGCCAGGTCAACCTTCACCTCGCCGCTGTCAATAACCAACACCACGCCGTCAACCATAGCACCCAAAACCAGTGCATCCGCAACCGGCAGCACCGGCGGCAAGTCAATCAGCACATAATCATAAATCTCTCTGGCCTCCTGCAGCAGCTCCCGCATGCGCTCGCTGCCCAGCAGCTCGCTCGGATTCGGCGGAATCACGCCACTTGTCACCGCATACAGGTTGTCCACCTTCGTAGCCTGCACTGCAGCGCTCAGCGGTGTACCCATGCTGATGCAGCTGGAAAGCCCCAGCTTATTGGAAAGGCCAAAATTCTTGTGCACAGTCGGGTTACGCATATCGCAATCCAAAAGCAGCACGCTCTTGCCTGCCTGCGTCAGCACCACCGCTAAATTGGCAACAGTTATGCTCTTGCCCTCGTTGGGCATGCAGCTGGTAACAGCCAGCGTCTTCAGCTCCTTACCGGCCTGCGCAAACTGGATGCTGGTGCGGATAACACGGTATGCCTCCGTCGCCGGGTTCTTCAAATCATTATGTGCAATCAGGTTTATGCCTTCCATATTTTCCTCCACATTCTCACAGCCAGGCCAGGTTTTTTATCCTTCTCCTGCATATTCTTCTGCAAATCCTCCAAATCAGGAACACTGCCCAAAAGCGGCAAATCCAGGTATTGTGCCACATCATCGGCAGTCTTGATTGTTCTGTTGAGCAGCTCGCGCACCACTACAAAGCCACTGCTTGCCAAAATGCCCAGCAGTGCTGCCAAAAGCAGTGTCATCGCCTTACGCGGCTTCACAGGGGATTCCGGCAGCGTGCCGCTGTCCACCACCTGCACCTCGGTAGCAACGCTTGCTTCCGCAACCTTGGCCTCCTCCAGGCGTTTGGCCAGCATAACGTAAATCTCGTTAGCCACCGTCACATCACGCAGCAGGCCGACAAACTGCTGCTCCTTATCGGAAAGCTCCTTTAAGCCGTTCTTGTTTTCGCCGTCAATCTGCGCCAGCTTGGCCAGGTTGCTTTGTGCCACGCTCGCCTCAGCCTCGCTGCTGAACTTGCTGGCCAGCAGCTGCTGGTGTACCGGGTTATCACTTGGAGCCTGCAAAGCGGCAACCTTGTTAATCTCGTTCTGGATTTTAGCCTTCAGGCCGGCAATCTCCTGGTTCACCTGCTGCACCTTCGGGTGGTTTTCAGTATATTTATCCATATAGCTGATGCGCTCGCCCTCCAGCTCTGCCAGCTTCGCATTATAGGATTGAATCGTTTTGTTATCCGCAATGGAAACAGCCTCGCCCTGCAGCTGGCCGTTAGCCGCTGCCAGGCGCGCATTGGCAGTAGCCAGCGCCACCTTGTTTTCCGCGCTCAGCTTATCCACCATGCTCATCTTTTCGCTCGCCAGCTTCACAGCATCATCGGGAGCAATAATATTATTTTTCTTCTTATAATCTGTCAGCTTATCTTCCGCAGTCTGCAGCTCATTTTTGGCAGCCACAGCACGCTCCTCCAAAAAGCCGCGGGTAGCCTTCTGCTGGTCACGCGAAAGGTCCGTCAAACGCTTCAAAAAGCCGTCTACAATCAGCTTATTAGCCTCCTGGGCCTTTTCCGGCGTATTCGCACGCACCGTCAGCTGCATGATTTCGGTATCCTTAAAGGGCGCGGTAGTAACACGTCCCTTCACATAAGCATCATAAGCAGGATACTTGCCTTCCTTACTAGGCTGCTCCGTCTTTTGTATTACGGGCACCACAACACTGCGGCTCTTCAAAATCTCCGCATAGGTGTTCATCAGTTGGGTGTTGGCCATTGCATTGCCCATCGGCATGGATTCCAAAAGGCTGGTGCCAATGCCCTTAGGCTGCTTAACACGCAGCAAAGCCTGCGATTCGTATACCGGCGTTGCTGTAGCCAGGTATACGCCTGCTGCCACCACAAAAATACCGGTAACGCGGGCGATATTGCCTGCATTGCGCTTCAAAATATTGGCTATTTCCAGCAGGTCTATAGTAATCTCTTCGTCATTATGTAAATCCTTACTCACATCTATTCTCCTCAATCATTGTTTTTAATTTCGTTGATGTAATATGCACCGGTCAGGAACGGCATAATATCCTTGCTGAAGATAACCTTATGGTTGCTGGTCAGATACAGGCAGTCGCCCTCATGCAGCTCCAGGTTCGCGCTTTGGTCAGCCTTTCTCAGATAATTGTTGATGTTCAGCTGCTGCACCTCGGTAGAACCGGCACGCACCAAAAAGATATTCCTCTTGGCAGATTTTTCGGTAAAGCCCTCCGCCTTAGCCAGTGCATCCAGCACACGGTGGCTCTTTTCCAGCTCAAACAGGCCTGGGCGCTTAACCTCGCCCAGCACATACACACGCGTAGTACCCAGCTTCACCACATTCACACTGATCTGCGGCTTCACCAGGTAATAACCGAAGCGGCTCACCAGCTCCTCACGGAACTGCGTCACTGTCTTGCCCGTAACATCCACATCGCCAATCAGCGGGAAGGACACCTTGCCGTCGGGGCGCACCACATACGGCGAATTCTGCGTATTACCCGCCAGTGTACTCAAATCCTCATGACCATATACCACAACCTGCAGCACATCGCCCGGGCACATCACATAATCCTGCACCTGCGCCTGTGCAGCGCTGCCTGTCCCTAAAGCCAGCGCCAATGCCAATACTACTAATGACTTTTTCATTTCATACTCCTTTATCAATTTTTTAAACAAAAAAAATGGTAGATTTATTATTTGAATAATCTGTTCCACCACTTAGATTTCTTTTCCTTTGCAATTAACTGCTGCGGTGCCTTAACTTTCAAAGGAATGCCATCAATAATCCTCTGCGGATTAATCTGCGTCAGCTGCTGCAGCACAGCCTCACCGGCCAGCTCCCTAATTACAGCAGCACCGGCGCGCATATCCGTATCGCGCCCACTGTCCCTGTGCGCATCACTGCCCACAAAATCAACCATACCGTTCGCCAAAAGCAGCTTCGCTGCCTGCTCGGCCTGCGCGCCAAAGCTCCCTGCAAAGCTGCCAATATTGCATTGCAGCAGCAAGCCCTCACGTCGCCAACGCAACAGCAGGTCCGGCTTCGCCATTAATTCAGTATAACGCTCCGGATGTGCTAAAATCGGCACAACTCCCTTCAACCGCAGCTCATACCAAAAGTCATCAGCATAATTCGGTATGAAATACATAGGTAACTCCACCAGGATATAACTGGCCCTCGCTGCATCCCAAGCATCACCATTCAGGCAAAAGCTGCCATTCTCAGCAATGATGTCCAGCAAATCCCAATCCATAAACACTTCACTGCCGGAATAAATCGCCAACGGTAAATTGTGCTCACTCGCCAGCTGGCGCAGCCTTTCTGCACCAACTAAAAAATCCTGCCATGCAGGATTATGTGCAGCCTGTAGCAAATGCGACGTTGCAAAAATGGAAGTCGTACCGGAAGCCACAGCCTTCTGCAACATTTTCAGGCTCATTGCCTCGTCCTTGCTGCCGTCATCTATTCCGGAAATGATATGAGAGTGAATATCAATCAAGAGAAATCTTACCTTTGTTTATACTAGAGCCTGATTTTATTTTTCGTAATACTAATATACAAAAATTAGAAGAATCAAACTCAGTTATATATTACTATATTATACTGCTTTGAAGATTTATAGTCAATCAGTCCAAATAAGATTTTTTACTGTATACATCACACAACGCACTATTGCGCCTTGTATTTTTTAAAGTAAACTTCATATGATATATTTTTATTTAATGCATTCAGCACCAGCAGTATACATATATAATATACCGGATTAAGTCAAAAATATTCTAAAATACAGGTTAGATTTTTGTAAAATAATGCTGAAAGCCATCGTCGATTCGCTGAGGCGAATGGGATGCCCTCGCTTCCCCCCCTTACGTTGAGGTGCGCTCGGCAATATCGCGAGATGGCACAACCCTCAGTCATCGCCTGCGGCGATGCCAGCTCCCTGACGCTAAGACCCAGTTTGTCGCAAGCTTGCGCTGCGAGAAACTGTTGGTCGTGCTAATGTCGCTTTGCGACGGCAGGGAGCATATAAAAGTTGGCAATAACAGCGATAGTTAGAACTACACATACTGTT